>Ga0307515_10009778_pt1 | contig 18481 bp, 13 predicted proteins | sample 17_EM_MG_FD_194513 | JGI IMG/M metagenome (GOLD analysis project Ga0307515, IMG submission 194513) | Populus trichocarpa ectomycorrhiza microbial communities from riparian zone in the Pacific Northwest, United States - 17_EM | ecosystem: Host-associated > Plants > Roots > Unclassified | place...
GAGCTTCAGCACATAGTCGTAGAACCCGTCGAAACCACCCGAAATGCCGAGATAGGCGGCGGCGCGGCCGATCTTCTCCTCGATCGCCTTGCGGTTGAAGCGCAGCACCGCCGGCATCACCACCGCATTGGTCATGCCGTGATGGGTGTTGTAGACGGCGCCGATCGGGTGCGACAGCGCGTGAATGGCGCCGAGCCCCTTCTGGAAGGCGACCGCGCCCATGGCGGCAGCGGCCATCATATTGGCGCGGGCTTCGAGATCGGTGCCTTCCCTATAGGCCCGCGGCAGGAACTCCTTGACGAGACGCATGCCTTCGAGCGCGATGCCGGCTGACATCGGGTGATAGAAGGGCGAGGAATAAGCCTCCAGGCAATGGGCGAAGGCATCCATGCCGGTGCCGGCCGTGATGATCTTCGGCATGCCCACAGTCAGCTCGGGATCGGAGATGACGACGCCTGGCAGGAACTTCGGATGGAAGATGATCTTCTTCACATGCGTCTCGGAATTGGTGATGACGCTGGCGCGCCCGACTTCCGAACCGGTGCCGGCCGTCGTCGGCACCGCGACGATCGGCGCAATGCCATCGAGGCTGGCGCGTGTCCACCAGTCGCCGACATCCTCGAAATCCCAGACCGGCCGCGTCTGGCCGGCCATGAAGGCGACGCATTTGCCGAGGTCGAGGCCGGAGCCGCCGCCAAAGGCGACGACGCCGTCATGACCGCCATCCTTGAAGGCCCTGACGCCGGCATCGAGGTTCTTCTCGTTCGGGTTCGGATCGACGTCGGCAAAGATCGCCCGGCCAAGCCCAGCATCTTCGAGGATATCGAGCGCGTTGCGGGTGATCGCCATCGAGGCGAGGCCGCGGTCGGTGACAAGCAGCGGCTTCTTGATGCCGAGGCTCTTGCAGGCGTCGGCCAGTTCCTTGATACGGCCTCGGCCGAGCTTGACCGATGTCGGGTAGCTCCAGTTTGCGATGATGTTACTGCTCATGCTGTGACTTTCTTCAAGTGGAAGGATTTCGGGCGCGTCAGATTTTGGAAGCCGATGATCGACAGCGAGCCGCCGCGGCCCGTCTCCTTGACGCCGGTCCAGCAAAGCGCCGGATCGAGATAGTCGGCGCGGTTCATGAACACCGTACCGGTTTCGATCTCGCGTCCGAGCCGCGCTGCCCGCTCCACATCCTTGGTCCAGAGCGAGGCCGTCAGGCCGTACTGGCTATCGTTCATCAGCACCAATGCTTCCTCGTCGCTCTTCACTTTCATGATGCCGACCGCCGGGCCGAAAGTCTCTTCGCGCATGAAGGCCATGGAATGGTCGACATCGACGAGGATCTCAGGTGCGAGATAGGCGCCGCCGTCATCCTGCGGGAAAAGCTTGGGATCGACAAGCGCCTTGGCGCCCTTGGCGACGGCATCGGCAATCTGCTCGCGCACCACCTTGGCGAAGCGCTTGTGCGCCATCGGCCCGAGCGAAGTATCAGGATCGAGCGGATTACCGAGCTTGTAGTTCGACACCCAGGCGACCGATTTCTCGACGAAGGCATCGTAGAGCGATTCATGCACATAGATGCGCTCGATGCCGCAGCAGCACTGGCCGGAATTGTAAGTCGCGCCGTCCATCAGCGTATCGACGGCCGCTTCGAGATCGGCATCCTCCATCACATAACCCGGATCCTTGCCGCCGAGTTCGAGGCCGAGGCCGGTGAATGTGCCGGCGGCGGCCCGCTCCATCGACCGCCCGCCTTCGACCGATCCGGTGAAGTTGACGAAATTGAAGCTGCCGGCGGCAATCAGCGCCGACGTCGTCGCATGGTCGAGGAAGACGTTCTGGAACACGTCCTCGGGAACGCCCACCTCGACGAAGGCCTGCACCAGCCGCTCGCCGACCAGCAGCGTCTGCGAGGCATGCTTCAGCACGACGGTATTGCCAGCCATCAGCGCCGGCGCGATCGTGTTGATCGCCGTCATGTAGGGATAGTTCCACGGCGCGACGACGAAGACGACGCCATGCGCTTCACGCTCGATGCGCCGCTCGAAACGATCGCTTTCCTCGACAACAACAGGCGCCAGCGCATCCGCCGCGATCGAAGCGACATAGTTGGAGCGCTCGTTGAAGCCCTTGTATTCGCCGCCGTACTTGATCGGCCGGCCCATCTGCCAGGCAAGCTCCGGCACGACGACGTCGGACATCTCGTTCAGCCGCGCAGCACCCTTCAGCACCAGTTGCACGCGTTCTTCGAGCGGCCGCTTCGCCCAGGCCTTCTGCGCTTTGCGGGCACGCGCCACAACGTCCTTGGCGGCATCGAGCGAAAGTGGCGGGCGCTCGGCGTAAACCGATCCGTCAACGGGTGAAATGCATTGGATCATTGCCATGATCTATTCCTGTCCTCGTATGCGTCAAAATCTTTGCAAGGGCCATAGCCCCTCATCCGCCTGCCGGCACCTTCTCCCCGTAAACGGGGCGAAGGGGATATGCCACAGCCTTTCCGTTCCCCGCCACGTCTCGCATGGCAGGTCCCCTCGCCCCGTTTACGGGAAGAGGGTTAGGGTGAGGGGCAAGCAACCCGCAAATGCCTATTAAGCTCTTTCGAAACCGCGCGCCACTTCCCAATCGGTGATGCGGCGGTCGTATTCTTCCTGCTCCCATTCGCCGGCGCGCGTGTAGTGGTCGATCACGTCGTCGCCGAAGGCCTTGCGCAGCATTGCCGATTCCGTCATCGCCGCCGTCGCCGCGCGCAGCGTGCGCGGGATTTCGCGAACGCCCTTGCCACCATAGGCGTCGCCGACGAAGGGGGCTTCGAGCTCGAGCTTGTTTTCGATGCCGTCGATGCCGGCGGCAAGCAGCGCGGCGAAGGCGAGATAGGGATTGAGATCGGAGCCGCCCACGCGGCATTCGATGCGGATTCCCTTTGTCTCCTCGCCGCAGAGGCGATAACCGGCGGTGCGGTTGTCCTTGCTCCAGATCGCCTTGGTCGGCGCAAAGGTGCCAGCCATGAAGCGCTTGTAGGAGTTGATATAAGGCGCAAGGAAATAGGTGATCTCGCTCGCATGGGAGAGAAGCCCTGCGACATAGTTATGCATCAGCGGCGACATGCCGTATTTGCCGGTATGGTCGAAGAACAGCGGCTTCTCTTCAAGGCTCCAGAGCGACTGGTGGATATGCGAGGAGCTGCCGGCGGCATTGTAATTCCACTTGGCGAGGAAGGTGATGGCCTTGCCCTTCGACCATGCGATCTCCTTGCAGCCATTCTTGATGATCGCGTGCCGGTCGGCCATTGCAAGTGCGTCGGCGTAACGCACGTTGATCTCTTCCTGGCCGGCCGAGGCCTCGCCCTTGGAGTTCTCGACCGGGATGCCGGCGCCCTGCAGCCCGGTGCGGATCGCCCGCATCACCTCTTCCTCCTTGGTGGTCTGGAAGATGTGGTAATCCTCGTTATAGGCGCTGGCGAGCTTGAGATTGCGGTAGCCGGAAGCCTGCGCCGACTCGTAGGTCTGGTCGAACAGGAAGAATTCGAGCTCGGAGGCCATGTAGGCCTTCATGCCCATGTCTTCGAGGCGCTTCACCTGCTTCTTCAGGATGGCGCGCGGCGAATGGGCGACCTCTTCATGCGTATGGTGGTCGAGCATGTCGCACAGTACCAGCGCCGTGCCTTCGAGCCAGGGAATGCGACGCAGCGTCGAAAGATCCGGCTTCATCGTGTAGTCGCCGTAGCCCTTCTCCCAGCTCGTCGCCTTGTAGCCGGAAACGGTCTCCATCTCCATGTCGGTGGCGATCAGGTAGTTGCAGCTGTGCGTTTCCTTCCAGGCGCTCTCGACGAAATATTCCGCCTGGAAGCGCTTGCCCATCAGCCGGCCCTGCATGTCCACCTGGCAAGCCAGAACCGTATCGATGCGCCCTTCGGCAACATCCTTCCTGAGGTCGTCGATTGTGTAGCTGCTCATTGTTGATCCGCCTGAAAGAGAAATGGGAAAATCGGAAACCGGGACAACGAAACAGCATACCTTCGCGGAATCTCCGGCCGGATGCCTTTTCGTTGAACCGATGGTGGGGCCGCCGGATGCGGCCCCACTGTTTGAGAGGGAAGTCTCGTTGCTTAGTGTTCGCCGCTTTCGCCGACGGCTGCTTCCGCGGCCGCGATGTCGGCCTGGCGCTTCGCCACTTCGGCGCCGATCGGCGGCCCCTTGAAGCGGCGGCTTTCGAAGCCGAACCAGACGATCGCGGTGAGCACCAGGAAGCCAACGGTAACGTAAAGCGCAATACCGTTCGGCGGCTGGATGCCGAGAATGAAGATCAGGATCATAGCGATGATCGTGAGCACGGCAAAGAGCTTGAAAACGCCTTCACCTAGGTTCCACGGACCCATCTTGTCCCACTTCGATGTGCCCCAGGCGAAGAGGCCGAGCGTGATCGGAATCGCGAAGGAGAAGAACAGGAAGATGACAGTGCACGAGACAACGATCGTATAAACCGGCGTCTCACCGATTTTCATGAAGTCGAGTGAGGTAAACCAAACGAAAAGTACCGACAGGATGGAGCCGGTCCAGATCGCCGCCACCGGCGTGCGGTATTTCGGGCTGACCTTCGACAGCGCCTTCGATGCCGGCAGACCGCCGTCACGCGAGAAGGCAAAGATCATGCGCGAGACCGAGGTGACCGTCGCAAGGCCGCACAGCCACTGGCTGACCAGGATGGCAAAATAGAGAATGTCCTTGATAACAGGGTTCACCTGGCTGTCCATCGCCCAGAAGAACACGTTCCAGCCCTGCTTTGCCGCATCGTCCATGTTCGGCAACATCAGAACGAAGGCGCACAGCATGATGTAGCCGAAAAGCGCCGACCACAAGACGGAGGAGACCATGCCGCGCGGGACCGATTCGGCCGCCTTGACGGTCTCTTCCGACGTATGCGCGGAGGCGTCATAGCCGGTGATGGTGTAGATCGGCAGCAGCAGGCCGAGAAGGAAGACCCAGGCGCCCGAGGTGGAAGGCCAGACGTTGCCGCCGACTTCGCCGGAATAGTTGGCGAAAGTGAAGAGACGGCCGATCTCGTAGGAGGGCGCTGCGATGAGGCAGACGGCAGACAGCGCGATAGCGGTCGCGAAGATGAGATAACCCGAGAAATCGGTCAGCTTCGCGGTCAGTCCGATGCCCATGTGGTTCACGAGCGCCTGCGCGCCGGTGATGACCACGAGGAAGATGATGCGCACCGCTATCGTGTCGGTCAGTCCGAAATAGCTGGTGCCGAACGACCCCATAAAGAAATAATAGGTGCCGACATTGATGGCGCCGAGCACGGTGACGAGACCGAGCAGGTTGAACCAGGCGGTCACCCAGCCGGTGAAACGGTTTCCGAGGATCGAGCTCCAGTGATAGAGGCCGCCGGCCGTCGGATAGGCCGAGCTGATCTGCGCCATGCCGATGGCGAAGACGAGCGAGATGAAGCATCCCACAGGCCAGCCGATGCCGATGGCGGCGCCGCCTGCACCCGAGGTCGCCTGCGCCAGCGAATTGATGCCGCCGGAGAGGATGCAGATGATGGAGAACGACACGGCGAAGTTCGAGAATGAACTCATGCGTCGTTCGAGTTCCTGGGCATAGCCCATGGAATGCAGGATGTGCACATCCTGCTTCTTGTCCAGTTCGGTATAGTCCGACATGACTTCCCCCTGTTCGCGATCGGCCGCGGAATTGCGGCCGGTTCAGTGCCAAATTGTCCGCTGCGTTTTCGCCATGCGGACGTTCGCAGTTAGACTGCTCCCTTGGGTCTTCTTTTTATGTCAGGCTTCCAGGCTTTGCTGGAGAAGTCCTGTCAGATAGTCGGCCATGACCCCTTGGCCGGCATCGTCTGCGATGAGGTCGTTGCGGACCTCGATCATCACATTGCGCAGGCCGTTCGAAAGACCGTGCAGGATCAGCGTGTGGGTCACGCCATCCTCCGGCCCGTAAGGCTCGTTGCGTTCTGTCCTGTAAAGCGGCGCTTGTGCCGCAGCATTCAGCATGCCGTCGGCAAGCCGGCTGTCCTCGTCGTGCAATATGCCGATTTCGACGGCGCGTTCACGGCCGTGATAAACCGGCGTAAAGCTGTGCATCGTCACGATGACGCTCTCCTGCCCCCTCGCCCGGCGGTCGCGGATCAGCCCGCGAACGGCGTCGTGGAAAGGCACATAGAGCGCGTCGGTGCGCGCAAGCCGTTCTTCGGCGGTCAAATCCTTATTGCCGGGAATGGCATAGACCTCGCTCGTCTCCGGCATCGCGCCCGGAGAACTGGGCGGCCGGTTGCAATCGTAGATCAACCGGGAGAAGCGCTGATAGACAAGCGTCGCGTCGAGTGCTTCCGAGAGACCCCGGGCAACCGCAAGCGCCCCTGGATCCCAGGCGATATGGCTCGAGAGCGCTTCGCGCGACAGGCCGAGATCGCCGAAATGCGAAGGAAGAGTGCTCGAAGCGTGCTCGCAGATGAGGAGCACCGGGCTCCGGCCGCGGATGCGCTCGATCCCGACGCAATCACCGTCCGCTTCGCTGAGGATTTTCGGCCGGGCCGTCACCAAAGGCGCCATTCCTGTCCCTTAATAAATTCTTACAAGAAAAGAATTCTTCAGGTTTCGGTCACTGTCAAGCATCCGCTGAAAATTTCTTTTCATGACAGTGGTTGACATGGATTATGACAGCGTTGTTAACTTTCAGTGGGGAAGTGGCGCTAGACCATCCCGGGGAGCAAAATCAGGTGACAATTGCGTCGAAGACGGTTTCGGACGTCATACACTCGCATTTCGGGGTGTTGACGCGCGCCGAGAAGCAACTGGCCGAAAGCCTCCTCGACAACTATCCCGTTTCCGGCCTCGGCAGCATCACCACGATCGCCGAGAATGCCGGCGTCTCGACGCCAACCGTCGTGCGCATGGTGCAGAAGCTCGGCTTCAAGGGCTATCCCGACTTTCAGGCGCATCTGCATCTGGAGGTCGAGGCAACGATATCAAACCCGATCGCCAAGCACGATCGCTGGGCGCAGAATGCGCCGGGCACCCATATTCTCAACCGTTTCGCCGATGCCATCATGGGCAATCTGCGCCAGACGCTCACCGACTTGGACACCGCGACCTTCAACAGCGTCGCCGCGCTATTGTCGGACCGCAAGCGCGGCCTCTATTTCGTCGGCGGCCGCATCACCGGCGCGCTCGCCGAATATTTCTTCACCCATATGCAGGTGATCCGGCCGGCAACGGCGCTGCTGTCGTCGAATTCGAGCAGCTGGCCGCAATATGTTCTCAACATGAATGCCGGCGATATCCTCGTTATCTTCGATATCCGCCGCTACGAGCAGGAAATGGCGAGCCTTGCCACCGCCGCCCGCAAGCGCGGCGCCGAGATCATCGTCTTTACCGACCAGTGGGGTTCGCCTGCCGCCAAGCTCGCCAGGCACACCTTTCGCGTCCAGATCGAGGCGCCGTCGGCCTGGGATTCCTCCGTTGTCACTCTCTTCATCGTCGAGGCGCTGATCGAAGCCGTTCAGAATTCGACTTGGGACGAGACAAAGGAGCGCATGAAGACATTGGAGGGCCTGTTCGAACAGACCAGGCTTTTCCGTAAACCGGGTTAGGAGGACAAAACTAAAACAGAGAAAAAACAACGACGGATTTTCGCGGAAACAGGACATGTTGTCGCAAATAAAACATTGGCCGCAACCACCTGCTATTCATGCAAAAATTAACGTCATGCAACTGTCATACAAGCTTCATGTAACGTCATTAACAGCATCGCCAGACACTGAACCTGAAGGAGAACAACAGTGATCTCTAACATTTCTCGCCTCCTCTCGCTTTCTACTGCGATGATCGTGGCTTCCACCGCGATTGCCGCTGCCGAGCCGAGCGCTGAACTTATCGCCGCCGCCAAGAAGGAAGGCACCCTGACAACAATCGCTCTCCCGCACGACTGGTGCGGCTACGGCGACGTCATTGCCGGCTTCAAGGCCAAGTATGGCCTCGAGGTCAACGAACTGAACCCGGACGCCGGTTCGGGCGACGAAGTCGAAGCCATCAAGGCCAACAAGGGCAACACCGGCCCGCAGGCTCCTGACGTCATCGACGTTGGCCTCTCCTTCGGTCCGTCCGCCAAGAAAGATGGCCTGATCCAGCCCTACAAGGTCTCCACCTGGGATTCCATTCCGGATTCCGCCAAGGATGCCGAAGGCTACTGGTACGGCGACTATTACGGCGTTCTCTCGTTCCTCGTGAACAAGGATCTCGTCAAGGAATCGCCCGCCGACTGGCCCGATCTGAAAAAGAGCGATTACGCAAACACCGTCGCACTCGCGGGCGATCCGCGCAGTGCCAACCAGGCTGTCCAGGGCGTCTACGCCGCTGGTCTTTCCGCAGCTGGTGGTGACGCAAGCAAGGCAGGCGAAGAAGGCCTGAAGTTCTTCGCCGAACTGACCAAGAGCGGCAATTTCGTGCCGGTCGTCGGCAAGGCTGCTCCCTTCGCGCAGGGCTCTACACCGATCATCGTCGCCTGGGATTACAACGCTCTCTCCTGGGGCGAAAGCCTGAAGGGCAACCCTCCGTTTGAGGTCGTCGTTCCGAAGTCGGGCGTCGTTGCCGGCGTCTACGTCCAGGCTATTTCTGCCTTCGCACCGCACCCGAATGCTGCCAAGCTCTGGATGGAATACCTCTATTCCGACGAAGGTCAGCTCGGCTGGCTGAAGGGCTATTGCCACCCGATCCGCTTCAACGATCTTGCCAAGAACAACAAGATCCCGAAGGAGCTGCTCGACAAGCTGCCCCCGGCTGCAGCCTATGAAAAGGCTGTCTTCCCGACGCTTGAAGAGCAGGCCGCCGGCAAGGAAGCCATCACCAAGAACTGGGATTCCGTCGTCGGCACCAGCGTCAAGTAAGATTTGATCCTGCCTCCCCGCCTCAGTGGCGGGGAGGTTTTTTCTCACTCCAACGCCCCAGGATGAGCTTTTCCATGAGCACTGTTTCAACGCCTATGGTGAGCAGCGCCCCCTTGATCAACAAAGACCGCGTGATCGACTGGTTGGGCATTGCACCCTTCATCATTTTCTCCATGCTATTCCTGATCATCCCCACTCTGTATCTTGTGGCGGGCGCGTTTTTGACGCCCGAGGGCGATTTGACGCTGAAGAATATCGGCGATCTCTTTACTCCATCCATTATGAGCGCTTACTGGATCAGTATCCGCGTCTCGGTCGCCTCCGCTCTCGGCGGCGCGCTGATCGGCTTCTTCCTCGCCTGGGCCATCGTGCTCGGCGGCCTGCCCAGCTGGGTGCGCTCGACGCTGCTGACATTCTCCGGCGTCGCCTCGAATTTCGCCGGCGTGCCGCTCGCCTTCGCCTTTCTGGCAACGCTCGGTCGCACCGGCCTCGTGACGGTCTTCCTGCGTGAATGGTTTGACTTCAATCTCTACGGCACCGGTTTCAACCTGTTGTCCTTCTTCGGCCTCACCATCACCTACATATATTTCCAGATCCCGCTGATGGTACTGATCCTGACACCGGCCCTCGACGGCATGAAGAAGGAATGGCGCGAAGCCTCGCAGATATTAGGCGCCACCAACCGCCAGTACTGGACGATGGTCGCGATGCCGATCCTCTGGCCGAGCCTGCTCGGCACGACGCTGCTGCTCTTCGCCAATGCCTTCGGCGCCATCGCCACGGCCTTTGCGCTGACCGGCAGCTCGCTGCCCATCGTGCCGATCCTGCTCTACGCGCAGATCCGCGGTGACGTTCTGCACAACGCGAACCTCGGTTACGCCATCGCGCTCGGCATGATCGTCATCACCGGCGTCTCGAACATCCTTTACCTCATGCTGCGCATGCGCGCCGAACGGTGGCAGAAATGAAAGCTCAACGTCTCGGAGCCTGGGTCGCCATCATTGTGGGCGCATCCTATTTCATCATTCCGTTGATCGGCACGATCGAATTTTCACTACGCATGCGCCGCGGGGAATACAGCCTCGATGCCTATCAGTCGGTCTTTTCCGACGCTTCGTTCCGCGAGACGTTTGGCTATTCCATGCTGATGGCGCTTCTGACCATCGTCTTTGGCATGCTGCTCGTCGTGCCGACAGCTTACTGGGTGCGGCTGCGGCTGCCGCAGATGCGCCAGGTCGTCGAATTCATCACGCTGTTGCCGCTGGTCATCCCGGCAATCGTCATCGTCTTCGGTTATCTCAGGATGTATAATTCGTCATCCTACCTGCCGCTGACGGGTTCGACCATCGGCACCAATATCCTGCTGGTCTTCTCCTACATCACGCTGTCGCTGCCCTATATGTACCGCGCCGTCGATACCGCCATGCGCGCCATCGACGTGCGTACGCTGACGGAAGCGGCCGAGAGTCTCGGCGCCAGGTGGACGACCATCATGTTCAAGTGCATCTTCCCGAATGTCATGAGCGGCGTTCTCTCCGGCGCCTTCATCACGCTCGCGATCGTCATGGGTGAATTCACCTTTGCCGCGCTGCTCAACCGTCCGGCCTTCGGTCCGTATCTGCAGCTCGTCGGCGCCAACAAGGCCTATGAGCCTTCGGCGCTCGCCGTTATCGCCTTCTCGATCACCTGGCTCAGCATGGGCCTGCTCAACCTCGTTTCCCGCTTCGGCAAAGCTGCCCCGGCAAAGGCTTAAGGTATCTGGCTCATGTCTTTTCTCACACTGACCAACATTCAGAAATCGTTCGGCCCGGTTCAGGTCGTCAAGAACTTCAACATGGACATCCAGAAAGGTGAGTTCGTCTCCTTCCTCGGACCATCCGGCTGCGGCAAGACGACCGTTCTGCGCATGATCGCCGGTTTCGAAACGCCGACCGGCGGCACGCTGACGATCAACGGCAAGGATCAGAGCGCGCTGAAGCCGAACCAGCGCAACATCGGCATGGTCTTCCAGGCCTATGCGCTGTTCCCGAATATGTCGGTGCATGACAACGTCGCCTTCGGCCTCAAGGTCGCCGGCGCTCAGAAGCCCGAGATCGACAAGCGCGTCAAGGAAATGCTCGGCCTGATCAAGCTCGATCATCTGGCCGACCGCTTTCCCTACCAGATGTCTGGCGGTCAGCAGCAGCGCGTAGCTCTTGCCCGCGCTCTTGCCGTCAAGCCGCAGGTTCTTCTTCTCGACGAACCGCTCTCGGCGCTCGACGCCAAGATCCGTGTCTCGCTGCGCGAGGAAATCCGCCAGATCCAGCAGTCGCTCGGTATCACCACGGTCTTCGTCACGCACGACCAGGAAGAAGCCCTGTCGATCTCCGACCGCATCGTCGTCATGAACGCCGGCAAGGCCGACCAGATCGGTTCGCCTTTCGAGATCTACAACACGCCGGCAACACGTTTCGTCGCCTCCTTCGTCGGCACGTTGAACCTGATCGAAGCAAAGGTCGTCGATCCGGATCAGAACCGCATCCAGATCGGCGATCAGGCGATCACGCTGAAGCAGTCGGTCGCCGCCCACAAGGCCGGCGAAACCATCTCGCTGGCGCTGCGCCCCGAAGCAGGCTCCCTCTCCGACAGCGCCAAGAGCGATACCGCGCTGACCGGCCAGGTCGTCTCGGCCCACTTCCTGGGCTCGGTCATCCGCACCCGCATGAATGTCGGCGGCAACGTCATCTCCTTCGACATGTTCAACAGCCCGGGCACCACGCCACCCTCGGCCGGCGAGACAGTGACGCTACGCTTCATGGCAGCCGACCTGCTCGTCATCCGCGACTGAGTTCGCCAATACCGCTCATGCAAAAGGCGCCGCGAAAACGGCGCCTTTTTCGTTGCGAGCAACGATCCTGACAGCTCAGCGGATCGCCTGTTCATCCGCATCGAAGCGATGCACATGGGTCTGGTCCGGCGTCGCATAGACTATTTCATCCGGCTCGTACTGGTGCTCGCCGAACAGGCGCGCTGTCAGCAGACCGCACTGATCGGATTCCAGATAGATGATCGTGTCGGCGCCGAGATGTTCGACATGCACGACCTTAGCGGCCCACGTCCCCTGCTCACGCGACAGCGTCATGTGTTCGGGACGCACGCCGATCGTCTTGGCGCTGTGATCGCCCACTTTTTCACCCGCGACAAAATTCATTTGCGGCGAGCCGATGAAACCGGCGACGAAGACATTGGCCGGGCGGTTGTACAGCTCCATCGGCGAGCCGATCTGCTCGATCGCGCCGGCATTCATGACGACGATCTTGTCGGCAAGCGTCATCGCCTCGACCTGGTCGTGGGTGACGTAGACCATCGTCGCCTTCAGGCTGCGGTGCAACCGGGCGATCTCGAGGCGGGTCTGCACGCGGAGCGCCGCATCGAGGTTCGACAGCGGTTCGTCGAACAGGAAGAGTTCCGGTTCGCGCACGATGGCGCGCCCGATCGCGACGCGCTGGCGCTGGCCGCCGGAGAGTTCAGCCGGTCGCCGCGCCAGATAGGGCTCCAGCGACAGCATGCCGGATGCCTTGCCGACCCGCCTTTCGATCTCGTCCTTGGCGGTGCCCGCCTGCTTGAGACCGAGCCCCATATTGTCCTTGACCGTCAGATGCGGATAGAGCGCGTAGGACTGGAACACCATGGCGATGCCACGCTTGGCCGGCGGCGTCAGCGTCTCGTCGCGGCCATTGATGATGACGGCGCCCGAGGTGACGTCCTCAAGGCCGGCGATGCTGCGCAACAGCGTCGATTTCCCGCAGCCGGACGGCCCGACGAAGATGACGAATTCACCGTCCTCGACCTCGAGGTCGATGCCTTTCAGCACCTCATGCGTGCCGTAGGTCTTGCGGATGGATTTGAGTTTAAGCGATCCCACTGGTCTTTCCTTACAATCTAACCGGCTGGCCGGTGCGCACGCTCTCGTCGGCGGCAAGGCAGATGCGCAGCGACGCCACTGCATCCGCCATGTGGCGATCAAGGTCCAGATCCTCGCGGATCGCCCTCAGCATGAAGGCCTGCTCCAGGTCGCAGAGTTCCTGATGGCCGGGCTCGCCCGCCATCGTCATGTCCTGGTCAGGTAGGATGAACTTGCCGTCCGGGCCGGTTTCGGCCGTATGCAGGCGGATCACGGACGTCTTGGTGTGCGTGTCGATATCGTCGGACTTGGCGTTCGGGTCCATGACGATCGACACCGCCCCCTTCGGCGACATCACATCCTTCACGAAGAAGGCGGTTTCCGAGATCATCGGTCCCCAGCCGGCCTCGTACCAGCCGATGGAACCATCCTCGAACAGCACCTGCAGGTGACCGTAATTATACATGTCGGCGGCAATTTCCTCCGACAGGCGCAGCCCCATGCCACGAACTTCGACAGCTTTCGCATCGGTGATCTGGCACATGACGTCGACATAATGCACGCCGCAATCGACGATCGGCGCGGTCGTCTGCATCAGCGACTTGTGCGTCGCCCAGGTGGGGCCGCTGGACTGCTGGTTGAGGTTCATGCGGAAGACGTAAGGCGGACCGAGCTTGCGGGCCTCCTCGATCAGCTTCATCCAGGAAGGATGGTGGCGAAGGATATAGCCGATCACCAATTTGCGCCCCGCCTTCCTGGCTGCCGCCACGACGCGCTCGGCATCGGCGACCGTCGTCGCCAGTGGTTTTTCCACGAAGACGTCGCAGCCGGCCTCGAAGGCGGCGACCGCATAATCGGCGTGGCTGTCGGAATAGGTGTTGATCGAGCAGAGGTCCGGCTTCAACTCGGCGAGCGCCGTCGTGAAGTCGGGATGGATCGTGTAGCCCTGCAGCTCAGGCGCCAGTTGCGGCGTCGAACGGTTGACGAGACCGACGATCTCGAAGCCGGGATTGTTGTGATAGGCAAGCGCATGGCTGCGGCCCATGTTGCCGAGGCCGGCAACGAGCACGCGGATCGGTTTTTCGGTCACTTGACGGCTCCTGATGTGATGCCGCGGATCAGTTGCCGCGAGAAGATGACGTAAAGGACGAGGATCGGCAGGATCGCCAGCGACAACGCTGCCAGCACCGCATTCCAGTTGGTGACGAACTGGCCGATGAAGATCTGCGAGCCGAGCGTCACCGTCTTGGTGGCCTCGGAGGGTGCCAGAATCAGTGGGAACCAGAGATCGTTCCAGATCGGAATCATCGTGAACACCGCGACCGTCGCCATGGCAGGACGCACCAGCGGCAGCACCAGCCGGAAGAAGATCGCATATTCGGAGAGCCCGTCGATGCGCCCGGCATTCTTCAGATCGTCCGAAACCGTGCGCATGAACTCCGACAGGATGAAGATCGCCAGCGGGATACCCTGCGCGGTATAGACGAGGACCAGCGCCGTCAGCGTATTGACGAGGCCGGCCGCCACCATGCCCTGCAGGATCGCCACCGTGCCGAGACGGATCGGGATCATGATGCCGATCGCCATGTAGAGCCCAAGCAGCATATTGCCGCGGAAGCGATATTCCGAAAGCGCGAAGGCCGCCATGGCGCCGAAGAGCAGCACCAGCAGGATCGAGACGATCGTGACAATGAAGCTGTTCTGGAAATAGGTGGCGAAATCGCCCTGCCCCAGCACCGTCTGATAGCCGACGAGGCTGAAGGTCGATGGCGTCGGTATCATCAACGGCTCGCGGAAGATCGAGGCGCGATCCTTGAACGAGTTGATGATGGTGAGAAAGACGGGAAACAGCGCGACCAGCGTGTAGGCGCTCAGCGCCAGATGCACGAGGCCGGTGCGGATGGGAGATGTGCGTGCCTTGGACATGCCCGCTCCTCAGAACTGGTAGCGGCGCATGCGCCGCTGGATGACGAAGAGATAGAGCGAGACGCCGGCAAGGATGATGAGAAACATCACCGTGGCGATCGTCGCGCCCATCGAGCGGTCGCCGAGCTGAAGCTGGAAACCGAAGAAGGTGCGATAGAGCAGCGTGCCGAGAATGTCGGTCGACATATCAGGCCCGGCAAGCGCGCCCTGAACTGTGTAGACCAGGTCGAAGGCATTGAAATTGCCGACGAAGGTCAGGATCGAGATGATGCCGATCGCCGGCAGGATGAGCGGCAGCTTGATCTTCCAGAATTGGGCCCAGCCGGTGATGCCGTCGCATTCAGCCGCCTCGATCACCTCTTCGGGGATGCTGAGGAGCGCCGCATAGATCAGCATCATCGGAATGCCGATATATTGCCAGTTCGAGATCAACGACACGGCGATCAGCGCCGAACCCGGCTTGCCGAGCCAGGGCGCAAACAGGAATTTCAGCCCGATGAGATCGAGCATCCAGGGCGCGACACCCCAGATCGGTGAAAGGATGAGCTTCCAGATGAAGCCGACGATGACGAAAGAAAGCAGCGTCGGCAGGAACATCGCCGTGCGGTAGAAGGCGACGCCGCGCAGCTTCGGCACCGAAAGCAAGGCGGCAAGCGCCACCCCGATCGGGTTCTGCACGCACATGTGGATGGCGAAGAAGACCAGGTTGTTGACGAGAGCATTCCAGAAATCTCGCGCCCAGCGAACATCGCCGAACAGCACCTTGAAATTCGCAAACCCGACGAAGGCCGGCTGCCCGTCGACCACGTTGTAGAGCGAAAGCCTGAGCGTTTCGATGAGCGGCAGCACCATGATGGCGGAATAGACGATCAGGGCCGGCAGCATGAAGACGAAGATGTGCCAGCGCACCGGGCGCTTGATCGGGACAATATCGACCGCGTTGTCGGTTTCGCTCATGGCTGTTTTGCCTGTTCTTGTCGACTGGCTGCAAGGCGCAGCGCAGATGGAAAACGTTGCGCCTCACCCTGCTCCTCTCCGCCTGCGGAAGAGTGAACACGCCCTGCTTGAGTGCTTGTCGGGCTGGGAGGTCGCTGCGAGTCTCCTTCTCCCCGCGAGCGGGGAGAAGGTGGCCGGCAGGCTGGATGAGGGGCGGCAAACGCCGCCCCTTGTTGCCATCACTTCGCCGGCTTGTACCAGCTGTCGAGGCCGTCCTGCAGCTTCTTGGCGGCAACCGCAGGCGTATCCGTGCCGTTGATCACGTTGGCCGATTCCACCCAGGTCTCGTTTTCGAGGTTCGGCGTGCCGCGCGACAGGATCTGGTAGGTCGAGCGCACGGTCGACTTGTACGGGCCACGCCAGGAAACGAATTCCTGAGCGAGCGGATCGGACATCTTGACCGGGTTTGAGTTCAGGCTGAAGAAGCCCGGCAGCGCGTTGGCATAGATATCGGCGAACTCGGGCGAAGCGACCCAGCTGAGGAACTTCTTGGCTTCCTCGGCATGCGTGCTCTTTGCGTTCAAAGCGACGCCGATATCCGGATGGTCGGAGATGTAGCCCGTGTCTCCCGCCTTCGGAACCGGTGGCGGGAAGGCGCCCATCTTGAACTGAGCCTGGGTGTTGAACAGCGAAATTTCCCACGATCCGGCCGGGTAGATCGCTGCACGGCCGAGCGTGAAGAGGTTCTGGCTGTCGGAGTAGGTCTGGGCTTCGAAGCCGTCGCCGAGATAGGGCTTCCACTTGGCAAGCTCTTCATAGGGCTTGACCCAGTCGGCGTCCGTCAGCTTCTGCTTGCCGGCGATCAGGGCGGCGCGGCCGTCCTCACCCTTCCAGTAGTTCGGGCCGATGTTCTGGTAGCCCATTGTGGCGGCTTCCCAGAGGTCCTTCGTGCCCATGGCGAACGGAATGTAGGTGCCATCGGCCTTGATCTTGTCGAGCGCTGCGTAGAATTCGTCCTGCGTCTTCGGCACTGAGATGCCGAGCTTGTCGAAGGCATCCTTGTTGTAGATGAAGCCGTGGATGACCGAAGCCATCGGCACGCAGAAGGTCGACTTGCCGTCGTCGGTGCTCCAGGCGGCCTTGGCGACCGGCGAGAAGTTCTCCATACCAGGCAGGCTGGTGATGTCGGCGAGCTGCTTCTTGTTGAAGAGCTCGAGCGAAGCATCGAACGGACGGCAGGTGATGATGTCGCCTGCGGAGCCGGCATCGAGCTTGGCATTCAGCGAGGCGTTGTATTCGGTCGGCGCGGTCGGCGAGAAGACGAGCTTGATGCCCGGGTTTTTGGCTTCGAAGGCCGGGATGATTTTCTCCTGCCAGATCTGCAGGTCGTCATTGCGCCAGCTTTCGATCGTCAGCGTGACGTCGGCGGCATGGGCGAAACCCGCTGACGTCAGCAGGCTGGATGCAAGCAGTAAGCTTTTCAGAGCAGTGTTTTTCATTTCCCTCTCCTGTTTTAAGCGCCGGGAGGCGCTGTTCTCGATCTGAAACAAGCAGTTGGCGTGCCTGAGGAAACACCCAACGCCCCTTGGAGGGCCGCCAGCAACTGCCGGCCCCGAAAGCTCGATGGACGCAAAGGCGGATCGCCTGCGGCCGGACTGCACACCCTCCCGATAGTCTGCACCGGGGGCGGCAAATGGATGGAAAGCCGATGAATGCTTGAGATGCGACGTCGTCCCGATGACCCGACGTATTACTCCCTGCATCATCCTCGAAGCGTCTCCGGCTTGTCTTTGCTGCCGGTTGTCGTGGGCTTCGATTTGCTGTTCCCGTTTCCAGAATTAAGGCCAAAAAAATACCAATTGTCCAGACGATTTTAACTTTTAGACCCGAGAAAATTCATTAAAAATTTTTAACAAGTAAAATCAATAGGATAAAAATATGGATTTTCTCGGCCATTCCCACTTGGTAAATGGTATTTTTTTGGTATTGTAATAAAAAACGATGGGGAATGACGCATTCGGAGGTCCGATGACGGAACTTGCAATCGGCATAGACGGCGGCGGAACGAGCTGCCGGGCCGCAGTCGCGGACAGAATCGGCAACGTTATCGGCCGTGGCAAGGCAGGCCCCGCCAACATCCTTTCCGATCTGGAAAACTCTCTCGCCAATATCGTCGAATCCGCCCGGCAGGCCCTGCGCGACGCCGGACTTTCCCCTGAAACCATCTCCAGTGTCGCAGCCGTCGTCGGCGTTGCCGGCGCCAATGTCGGCGACTACGGCAGTCGCATCGAAAAGGCCCTGCCCTTTGCCGAAGGCCGCGTCGTTACCGATGCGCTGATTGCGCTGCAAGGCGCGCTCGGCGATGCCGACGGCGTCGTCGGCGCCTTCGGCACCGGCTCGGTCTACAATGCCCGCAGGAACGGCCGGCTGAACGGCATCGGCGGCTGGGGCTTCGTCGTCGGCGACCAGGCAAGCGGCGCCCGTCTCGGCCGCGACCTCCTGGAACGATCGCTGCTTGCCCATGACAAGGTGCGTACGGTCTCGCCGCTGACCGAAAAGGTGATGGCCGAATACGGCAACGATCCCGAGCGCATCGTCGAATTCGCCCATTCGGCAAGACCGAAGGATTTCGCCCGTTATGCGCCTGTCGTCTTCGGACATGCGGCCAAGGACGATGCCGTCGCAGTCGGCATCGTCAGGGATGCCGCGGCAGCCATCGGTGAAAGCTTCGAGGCCCTGCTCTGGCCCGAATGCCCGTCGATCTGCCTGCTCGGCGGTCTTGCGGGAGCCTATGAGCCATGGCTTTCCGATCGTTACCGATCACTGCTTGCCAAACCGAAGGGCGAT
>Ga0307515_10009779_pt1 | contig 18480 bp, 19 predicted proteins | sample 17_EM_MG_FD_194513 | JGI IMG/M metagenome (GOLD analysis project Ga0307515, IMG submission 194513) | Populus trichocarpa ectomycorrhiza microbial communities from riparian zone in the Pacific Northwest, United States - 17_EM | ecosystem: Host-associated > Plants > Roots > Unclassified | place...
GAGTGAGCAAGTAAGTAAGGGTGCATCTTGTCTGGCACACATAAGCACACACCATGATATCCGCGGTGAGCCCGGTGATCGCAGATCCCGTGCTACGGAACCGGTGCATTCGATAATTGTATTCGATGATGGACCCGAGAGCAAAATCTTGGGAATCCTAGGAAAGCTCTTCATTTCCAGAAACTCAGGGAAAATGTATCGCCGCACATGAAACTCGGATGCCCACATCCACTGTTCTGAACCTATCGGTGCGAGGCTCTCTCCCGCAACGATGGTGGGATCGAGGAAAGCTTTTATGGGGTGGTCGAAGATCAAATCCACTTCGTCTTGGCAAGGAACGAGAGCGTTGAGGACCGAAGGGTCCGTGAGCAGCCCGATGATGGGGGTGACGATGAGCCTCTTTACAGAAACGAACGGTGGCAGTGTAGTGACTGTCCGGAGATGGGAGGATGTGATGTCAAGGGCGATCTCTTCGAAAGCTTCTCGATACTATACATTAGGTTGGACGTTGATCAGCGGGGAAAGACTAGGAAAGAAGTGGGGTGTACAGCAGTCACAACCAGGGATCCGTCAGCCTCTTCGTGCTTCCCCCCTGGTAGGGCGGTCTCACCCGGGTGGGAGCGGAGGTTCTTTGACCGAGTCGTGAGTAATACCCTTAGCGACCCCTCCCTCTCAAACAACAAAATTAGCACCGCTGCGCGTCTGTTGATCGCCTGTAACAGCGTTGCAGAGACGTGAGTCAGCTTCGACCTTCCTCTAACGAGAAAAGCCTCGCTGTGCAGGGTCTGTAAATGTGAGGGAACTCAATATGACTGACAGACAAGTCGAATTGTGGTGGTTTGTAGCTGTACAACCGCCGGATACATTCCCTTGACTCCGGAGAGAGTCCAGGAAGGGTTTCGATTTCTTCGGGTGTTATCTGAGGGGGGGCGCTGACGGTGGTTTCCGGGTGAGACATGGTGGACGGACAGGCTTTCGGAATCCGGAGATGTGAACAGTGACGGTGACCCGCTCCGTCGGTTTGAGTCACGTGAATATCTTCGCCTCTTCTCGAGCTCGCGGGTTGTGGCAGACAGCGACTTGCGACTCGCAAGCGGGTAATATGGACAAGGATAACCGCGATGATTTCACGTTTGCAAAACTGAGCGATCTGAAAGTCCCGGTCACTCTCAGAATGTCAGCCGTTTTCGCCACACCCATCCCACAGAACTGCGCTTAAGAGTCGAGGATAGTTCACAGTTCGAAGGATCCAGGGGTCCTCGCACTTTCACCGAAATTCTGGAGAAACCGGAGTTGAAGTTCCACGGTGTGCAAACGCCGTACGTTCTTCGAGGGCTTGTCGTCCTTCGTGTCCGTTCTGATGTCTGAGAAGCGGACTCTCAGATCTTTATGTTACCTGCCAGTTGCTTGCGGACAACAAGCCTTTAACGATCCCGTTCAGGACCGCAGCGAAGGCCTTCAAGAAAGATTATACGTTCGTATGGCTTGTTTCTCTCAGGTACCGTGAAGAATGACGATCTTTTGGGGATAGTTGGAATGAATGGATAACTTTCCCAATCCGATACTGCGACCTTCCACTCAGCTCCCAAATCACTTTCACCGTCTGGGATATTGCCGGACCCAGATCGGCTGTCCCCGTCGGAGGCTCTACTTTCAAACTTTTTGGAAAGAAATGGTATTCTTCTACACGCTGTCCCAAGAGGTCTTCTGACGTTAGTTCTGGGGTTAGGACACTACGGAGAGGCAAACACCGCTTATTCCTGTGGGCGGGGCGTGAGGCTGACGGGTCGGACGATTCGACAACACCGAGCAAGCTGGGCACACGGGACGAAATGGGTCGCCTCGAGAAGGTTTGTAGACACACCCTTGTTGTTGTCGCCATCTTGACCGCTCCGGGCAGCTCGTCAAGAAGTATGAGCGTGGAGACCTACCCAAGTCCGATTGGCTCGACAACCTGACCTTTAGGAAGATGGCCTCGATCCATGCGGTAACCCGATATTCCATCCCGGCGAGTCGTATCTCACGGCAGTTCCTCGCAGGAAGAAACCCAGAAATCCGATAGCTTGTATCTATACATTGATCTGCCCAGGTTTGACTTCCCGGTTATCTTCAGTGAGCCAGTCAGTACCTCGCGTCCAATTGGTGGTTTTGGAATTAATCTGGCGCAGGATTTCTCAAGTCGACCATCAACCTCAGCGACGGTTGTTGCGCCAGCCACCAACCCGGCAGGGACCTCAATATCCACATCCTTTGCGTCTGACACATACCTCTGGACCATCGTCGACCCGGAAGTAGCGCGAGAAAACCCAGTAGAGGACAAACACCGACGACTTATTCGAAGCCACAGGAGTAGCCCTCACGATCGTGGTCTCAAACCGAACGCGAAGATCCGAGACGAGTTGGCCAAGATCCTTAATTATGCTCCAAGTCAGCCGTTAACCTCAGAGGAGAAGGATCAGATCTGGAAATTCAGATTTTATCTCTCCAGGGATAAACGAGGTCTGACGAAATTCCTCAAATCCGTAACGTGGAGAGACCAGTCCGAAGTGAAACAGGCAGTGGAGGAGTTATTACCGCAATGGACGGAGATTGATATCGACGATGCTCTTGAACTCCTCGGACCTGGAACCGTCGATTCTCGTGTCCGCGCGTATGCCGTTAAGCAGCTCAACCGTGCCGATGACGACGAACTCTTGCTTTACCTCTTACAACTCGTCCAGGCACTCAAATTCGAGAGCACCGCAAGCGACCAACGAAGCTCGAGAATAACCTCCAGTGCCATCTCATATGAAGACTCTGGGCTCGGGGACTTCCTGATTTCGAGGGCAGTCAAGAATCCAATACTGAGCAACAGGTTCCATTGGTACCTGATGGTTGAAGTTGCGGATCAGGTTATGGCGAAGATGTATGGAAGAGTTATCTATAAGTTCCAACAGAAGATTGCCGAGGTATGTGGTGTCTACGATCGAGGCGCTGGGTAGCTGATGGACATCCTATCTAGTCGGAGGGAGGAGAAGAACGACGGGAGTTGATGAAACGGCAGGGGCAGTTGATCGAAGCGTTGGGAAAGCGAGCGAAGGAACTGCGCACCTCCAAAGACCCGCGACCGAAGAAGATCGAAAAGCTTCGAGCTTTCCTCGCAGACTCGAAGAACAATATGTCTTCGGTCGCTCCCCTGCCTTTACCGCTCAACGCGAGGGTCACCGTAACTGGAATCATCGCCGAGAAGTGTTCGGTGTTCAAGTCGAACATGTTCCCCTTGTTGCTCTACTTCCGGTGTGCGGATGAGACGGAGTATCCCGTCATCTTCAAGGACGGAGACGACATGCGCCAGGACCAGCTCGTCATTCAGCTGTTCACTCTCATGGAACGGTTGTTGAAGAAGGAAGGCTTGGATCTGAAATTGACGGCGTACGATGTGTTAGCGACGGCTCCCCAACAAGGATTGGCGCAGTTTATCCCGAGCAAGACTGTCGCTGCGATTATGAGCGAGCATGGGTCTCTTCTGAACTACCTTAGGGCCAACTATCCAGACGAGGGGAGCGTTGGTACCTATGGGGTAGAACCGGGAGTGATTGACACGTATATCAAGAGTTGCGGTGCGTCTCATCTCCTCCCTTCCCCTTTATATACTCAACCGTTGTTCAGCTGGTTATTGCGTGGTGACCTATCTTCTCGGTGTGGGTGATCGGCATCTGGACAACTTGCTCTTGTCACCAGATGGTCACTTCTTCCACGGTACGAGATATGACTCTCACCCCAGACTTCAGAGTTCTGATCGTCGGGCTTAGTTGACTTTGGGTACATCCTCGGGAGAGATCCGAAGGTCCTCGCTCCTCCGGTGAAGGTCTGTAAGGAGATGGTCGATGCCATGGGCGGAACCCAGTCCGTCCATTACGGGCGGTTCAAGAGTTTCTGTTTCACGGCGTTCATCATCCTTCGCAAGAGCGCAAATTTGATCCTCAACTTGCTTGCGCTGATGGTCGACGCGAATATCCCAGATGTCACCCACCGAGATGTACACGAGCAGGTTTTGGGGAAGTTTAGGTTGGACTTGACCGACGAGGATGCGATCAAACACTTTGACGCTCTTCTCAATGATGTATCGCCTTTTGCTGCTGTCTTGGATAGGATGCACGATTGGGCACAGTACTGGAGGAGCTAGATTTATCCCCTCATTATCGTTCCTGTGCCCGTCCTTTCACTACCGTGTACTTCACCACATAGAATTCATAATGGACTCCTTACAAGATTTTGTGATGTTCGAGCTCTACTCGCTTCAGGTACACCCCCGTACAACAAAAAAGTTACGAAAAGAGAATTTACGGAAGACGCGAAAGAACAACTAGGGATTGATGCTGAGTCTGCCCCTCGTCCACCACGAACCTCACGCATGATGTACGACGGCCAGGACTTTGCAACACGAAGGAATTAGTTTACCTACTCGGCCCCTGGGTCGGCGAGACTACCCCGCTGAGAGCTTGGTACGCCTCGGTCAACGGGCCAATATAAACGCCCAGACAACCTTGGAGGTCACAGTCGTGTGGGAAGGTCGGGTAGTCGGATGGGCTCATCCGGTGCCAAGCGGCCATCTCTCTGGAGCATACGTTGATAGCCAAGCATAGGGAGAACTAACCGGGATACACGTCATTAGAGACCGTTACGTCTTGTGAAATGGTAATCCTAGCTTACCCCAGTGTACACGTGCACCTTCTGGAGGTGGTTCCCGTTCTGCAAGTCCCTCACCGCAGCCACAACGTGTTCCATAGCGGTGAGGCAGCGGTTCTGTGCCTCCGTGGTCTGGTGGAAAGTCGGGTTCCGCGAGAGGTGGTGGTATACTTCAGCTAACGCAACCAACGAGATGATGTTGGAGCCCTGAATGGAGATACACCCTCCGAGATCTTGAAGGTCGATATAGCGCGAGAGGGTTTCGTTGATTCGCTCGAGATGCAGGGAGAGGGTCCGGACGAGATCCCCGGCAGACTTGGACCAACTAGAAGTTTGCGTATCTATGGTGGGCGTTCATGAGAACTCTCTGGGATGACGGGATATTGGGCACGTACTTTGTTTGTTCTCGGACTCGAACAAGGAACGAGCTGCGGAGGCAAGTAACATGGTCGTCGCTCCAATGGTCAAGGGGTTCGGCGTAGTCGTAGATTTGTTTGTTTCCTACATGCGATCTAGATTAAGCGAAAATCAACAAAAGAATAAGGGTAGACGAACCCAAAAATCGACGCTGAAAAAGCTATCGAGGGACTCCAAGGGTCCACCCGGCACCCCATTCAGAATGTCAAGGACTCCTTGCGCAACGGGACCCTGCAAGCCAGGGTAAGTGCATGATGAACCAGGATGCGGAGCAGGGCAGCACAAACGGGGAGATCGTTTAAAACGTCTGCGTGGACGGTCTTGATTCTCCTCTCTAATACGTGGATCCGAAGAAGCGATCGGCAATTCACGATATGTGCGATCAAAGCAAAGCGTTCTTCTGTCTCCTCTGGGGGTTCCAGGGTGGCTGAGGGTTGCGGTGCATTGTTGGGGGATGGAAGAAAGTCGCCAGGGCTGTGTTCTATGATGTCCGCAGCCGATTTGATGTATCGGGTAGCAGGAGCGATCTCCGAAGATGCTAGAAAATTCGCCCCCACGATCAAGTGGGCCTGTGCACGATTGAACACGTCGCTGGCGTCCATTCCAGACAGTGCATCCGCCAGCTGCCTGCCTAACTCCGTTTCCAGACCGGCCAGTGACCGATCGCCGGAGGTAAGACGATATGTGCGGCATCCATAGAGCTGAGCGAAATCTATGTAGACAGGATGAACGAATGTCCCGGAACGATCCCCAAGAATGATAGCTTGTTCTTTAGCACAGTTTCCCAGTATCCCAAGTTTGTAATGGTGAGAGAAAGTCGCAATGCGGCTGCAAGAACACTCGGTAAGACACCATGAGGGTTAGTACGGGAACAGGGCTCACAATCTAAGAGTCGCCTTATCCCAAGGCATGGTGGAGATATCGAAACCAAATGGATCTTCGAAGTCACTCACATCCAAGGAGAGACCCTTGGGCCTGCCATCGGACGCGAGCTGAGGGACTGAGTCGGGCAAGCCCACACTCTGGTTGGGAGGAGATATGCGCATCGGCCCTGCAGTCTCGCCTAGGATGGAGATAGGGTTCGAGGAAACCTCATAAACGCACGCGGCTCCCATTCTGGATTTGGTACACCGAGAACACGCAGGCCGAGCTCCGTCACAACGCTGCCGGGAATAATCAGAGAGGTGGGAAGAATAGGGGGTGCCGCGGTGGTATACTTTTTTCTTCCTCCTAGAGGACGCAACGTCAGTTGCAAAAGCGTCGAACAGCGTGGTTTACTGACCGGCACTCGCTACAAGCTTCTCCCTTTGTGAGAGTTGGAATCGTTGGGAGTAACCCCCCCTCTGCGAGATGCTGCTGGGTCGCTCTTCCCAACTCTCCGTCCCAGACCTAGGGGATAAATCGATAATGAACGACCATGCGGGACGGCACCATAATGACACCCACCAGGTATCTGCGAACGCTTCAAAAAAACTGGTCAGATCGATCTCATCTTTGTGCGCAGCGCGAACGCACCTGTTCTTACTGGTATCGTGGTTAGAGGACATAGCTCTGGGTCCACCAAGCAGTGGACCCGCCTTAAGTATCCCTGAATACGTGTTGGGTTTTTTTGACTACTTCCCAGAGGACAGCCACAATCATTTCCAACGAGCATTCCTGGACAAACGCCATGACTTTAATCACGCGTCGTTCTGGAGTCAAAGCCTCTGGCGAGGAAGTTCCCCTCCTGACTTAATATAAAGGGGGAGGCTATCCAAGAGAACGCTTCTTGGAATTTGCCACTCCATAACCCTTGGTACTTGCTATGTCCTTAGGACGAGACCCACTTCAAAAACCGGCGCTGAAAGCACTGACGATGCAGAGCAACAAGTCGGGCTTGCCATATATGGTAAGACCGCGTCTAGCATGTGAACCAGTCACTTGCCTCGTTCCGCGACCGAGAATGCAGGCGTAATTCCGCCCCCGCTGCTTTATTCAACGCTCTGATGCTCCTGAACTAAAACCAGAGCCGAAGAATCGGGTGTTCGGTTAATCTTGGTTCTTCGGTAGCCGGCTGTGCTTCAAACGGGGCGCTCCTGGTAAAATGACCCGTGAAAGAGAGTTTTGCGTCGACCTCACTACTCTAGCTCGAGATGCCCATGAAAGCACGGCCGGGAAAATCGTACGTGCCCGTCATCATCGCGCTCACGTCAATCACTGCACCTAACAATTGCCCGGAACGTCACTCAGTTTCAGCGCTAAATTTCAATCGCAGGGCAGTGCGATAAGTCATCTCTGTCCGCGTAACTCGTATCTTGGGCTAAGGGCATCCCAAGGGCTCGTCATATGGTTTGCACACGAGTGTTAAAGGGATACGTTGGACAACGAGGGATCTAGAAGATTACCTGTACAGGCTGGAAACCTGGAGTAACGAAGCGGCGATCCTTCCCAATGGACTCCGCCACATGTACCCCGCATGACCCAGATACAATCCGATATCCGATGCCTGGGCGCTGAACGTCGGTCGATGAGTCTAGATATCTGTGTCCCTTGGAGCTGACTTAAATCGGACTGTATCCGGTGGGTCCGTCGCCGCTGTCGTCCTCGGGTTTGACAATCACCCCGCTGAACGGGGATCACGGCAGTTGACAATACCTTATGATGATGTGTTCACTACCACCCCGGTCGCTACCCTCCCCGCTCGAGCGGGAAGAGAAATAATGGGTCACAGGGAAGGAAACCACGCGCTTATCAGTCTCCTATCAAGAACCCCGAACCCTGGTCGAAAGTGTTATGTTAGTAACTGCCTCACCCAATGTTCATTCCGCATCTCGCGGCAAGCTCACCTACACACTACAATAACCTAACCTCCAGCCCCATATCCCTAGCGCCCTATGGCGAAAGTTGATTTTGACAGGTGGCAGTGCCGCTTCTCCCGATTGACTTAGTTCATCGTACCTGGGAGTTCCGATGCAGGGTGGACGCTCAGCGCACTCTTTATGAGTCAATGCACAGCCTGTCACAGTTTTGACCCTGATCAAGATTATCTGAACCAATCTTCCCACTCAACCACCACATCCATACATTCGCACCCTATACGACTGTGAGCAAGGATGCCGGCTGGATTCGACTCGGCACTCAAGTTCCTATCCAAGGTTAAGGAGGTTTACGGGGCGGACTCGCCACAGTATCAGGGCTTCCTCGATGCGATAAGGGACTATCAGGCCGGAAGGTAATGCTCGACAACTTCGCTTGTGACTGAACCTGAGACCACGACGATCATTCCACAGTGCGGACATGCGAGAAACGATCAAGAGGGTTATCGCGCTCTTCAAGGGACACCCAGAGCTCATTGAAGGGTACGCGGAATTCCTGCCACCCGGGAACACTATTCAACTCCCGGCGGATCCCCGGGGAAATACTCTCGTGACGATGAATACCGGAACCATGGAGATCGCCCAGGGTGGCACGGTGATCAACGAGACCCACACACAGGCGCCTGAACGTCAGGGTGCGGAAAATAAGTCGCCTGGGTTGACTCAGCGGGATAGCCGTCTCTTGGAGAACATCCGAGCTCGAATAGCGGACTCCGGGGGGGATAAAGCAAAGTACGAGGTGTTCATGGCCTCGTTTGAGGCTTATCTGAGGATCCCACCCGAGCAGAGAAAGGTGTGTAGCACTGAACCACGCAGGAAGCATTCTTAACTAACGCTTGTTCAAGGCTTCACTCGGTGCCGACCAGGGCCATGAGTTCGTAGAGAAGCTCAAGGAACTTCTAGGGGATGATGAGTTCGAGAGGGTGTCGTCCGAAGTTTTCAACTGAACGCGACGGGTCATTTTTCGAATAGTTTCGTGTGCTTACAATAAGGATTGTTAAAAGGCATAAAATCTTTTCCCTACACTCTATACATGGAAACAATTTCTGAAATGTCTTCAGCTTGGAGCCGTGAGATCTCCAAGAGACCGCTACTATACATTTGAACAATTTTGACTGTACCATTAATACAGATGCAATCTCTCTCGCGTTTTTAAGTCCGGCCTGGACCACCCAGAACCTCGAGTATCTTCTTCTCAACCTTCGCGATGACTTGGCGTTCGGTGTTGAGGCTCGTGATAAAGTACCCGAGATCTCCCAGAGTACGGAAGTGAATGCCAAAGGATTCGGGGTTGGTCAAGTTAGGATCGGTGTCCCTGATGGGATTCAAGATCTCTTCAGCGGCAGTAGACCGATATCCTTGGTCAGACGAAAACGTGAGCTTTGTGCAGAGACGTGTAAAGGACTGGATCTCACCTCTACCTCCACCGTCGATTTTGATAGCCAAGACACATCCAAGCGTCATAACACCCTTCACCGATTCAAGCTTCGAGAGTCTGTCCACAAACCCTGGATCCCAGAAACTCCATACCCTCACCGCCCCTGCGATAAGGTCGTTGGTTGGAGCCTCTCCAGTCCACTTCCTCCTTGCGTCCTTCCAGCCCTCACTCTCCGTCAGCTTGCTAATCTGTCTTAACGTCTCGTTCGCGACCTCGCATGCGACTGGATAGGCCGTATAACTGTGGCCATGTAGCAACGCCTGATCCTTCCTTTCCCCCAAGAAGGCCTCGAAAATCTCCTCCCTAGCGAGCGTCGTAGCGAGGGGTACGAGACCTCCACTGAGCATCTTGGCATATACGGAAATGTCTGGGTGGACGCCGAGGACGGTGGAGGTGGTTTGAAGGCCCATCCGGTAGGTGCCGACGAATACTTCATCGAAGATCACGGGGATGCCAGACCACCTTCCTTCAGCCGATGGCTTGACAGGGGGAGGACGGGACCGTACCACGTCAATGAGCACCCGTTGGAACAACGGGTCGACGAAGACCATCCCACCAGCTCCCATAACCAGGGGTTCAAGAACGAGGGCAGCGATTTCCGTCCTGATATTGTCCAACGAACGTTCTATGAACTCCTTGTAAACCCGAGCGAGAGCGGTATCTAATCTCTTATCGACACCGTACGCCGTGCTCAAGGAGTCCCTCGTTCCAATCCACGTGAGGTCCTCTTCACTGACCCCGCATCTTGAGGCGAGGTCTTGGAGAGACGGGGGAAGGGCGATGACCACCCGCCCCTGCTGGAGTGTCAGAGATGGGGGGTCGAACCAGAAACCTTTTGAGTCGTGCCATTCGCAAGTGTAGACTCCGTCTCCGGCATCGCAAGCGTTCATGGCCCCGATAGTATCCCCGTGATAACTCCCCTTCAAGCCCAGCACACCGAGCTTCTTCGCACGATCCCCGGTATCTCCATCGATGGGATACTTTTTTGTGTAAGCTCGTAGGGCCATCTTTAGAGCGACCTCCATCCCTGTAGACCCATTATCGGTATAGAACACGCGGGAAGCCCAACCCTTTCCTGGACCGGCGAGAAGGGTTTCGGCAAGGTTCAGCGCGGGTAGGTGGATAGATTGAGGGAAGATCACGTGCCCGTATCTACCGGCGGCGCGAGCGGCCGCCAGTGTGAGGGCTGGGTTGGAATGTCCGAGGGTTTGAGTCCACCAGGATGCCGACCCATCGAATTTATAACCTAACAGCGACTCGGTGTCTTCGAAACCGCGAGCGCGGATATTATTATAAACACTGAAATAATCTTTGTGTGCGCTGGCGATAACGGTGATGGATTCTGGATTGGGGTGCGTGGAAGAGTGTTGGACAAACGGCCACCAGATCCGGGTGTGTGTTCGGGGGGGCATCGAATCGAGTTCGTCGAGACGATATTCATGTCGTTCCCTAAGCTGAGCGATCACTTGCGATAGGTCAGATGACTCGGATTCAGAGGTATTCTTGTAATATTTCTCCAAATTTACAATGTCTTCCTGGCGAGAGGGAAGCCGAGTGGGTGGGGGCGGAATCGCCGTTACGGGTACGCCCTTCTCAGCAAAGTAGGGAGTCAGGTACTCCCAGTTCTGATAGTAGTCCTCCCGGAAGAGTAGCACCGCATCCACAATGTATCCCCTGAGCAAAAGTGATTCGTATGTGGATATCGTGGACGAGATTCCTCCCAGCCTGGAGTCTCCGATCAAAATCGTTGGCAAAAACAGGGGTCGATAAGCGTCCAGTTGGGATGAGCCTGATAAGGTCGGACTGTGAACGCCTAAAATGGTAGAGATAAGATCTCTGGAGGGAGACCGCCATCAAGAATAATTACCTCCAGCTGTCTCAACGTAGACATGGCCGGCGCCTGATACATCCTTGGCGTATGATGATACGCGGCTTGTTATCGCATTGACTAAAACGCCATCGGTAACCTGTTGAATGTGTGTGAGTGTCACCCGCAAGAGTGGGCGGCGAAATAAATACCTGGTCGCTTCCCTCTTGGCGAAGCACCGCGAGGTGCGGACTGACGGGTTCGTTGTACCGAAAAAGACAGTCAGTCTCCACGCGGCCGGAGGAACTTCCGGAAAACCGACGAACGTGTCTGTCCAATGAAGCGATCAGTATTTTCTACCGTGGTGTGAAGAAAACTACACCGCTTGCATACAGATCATCCGCATCCTTGATGTTACCCGTGCTAACAGGCTTTAGGTATAGCACGCTATTACCCCAATGAGCCGACGACCGAACCAGCGCCGTTGCAAAGATGGTCTTGCCGACGTCGGTATTTGCACCAAATATTTGGTGAACTCGCAAGTTCCGATACAAGAGCGTCATAGGGAACGCCGGTTATCTCTCGTGGGTTGAGAGATGTTGCGAGTGTGGGAAAAGTGCGAGAATTCACTGGGGTCACCGTTGTCCGCCCAAAGCAAGCAACGATAGACACCGGACGGTCGATGTTCGCGCTCATTACCTGCGAAATACTAATAGGTGTACATAAGATTCCAGCCGGCAACGAGGACAGGGGACAGAGGGAAACTTTCTGAGAGACACCGGCGGTTTCCGGTCTCATCGTCACTCCTCTTCTCTCCTCTCCCTCCCCCCCACTCTCCCGACCGACAACTCCTCTGGCGATGACCACCATGTACGCACAACAGCCGATGCCACACAGGCCACCGTCTTCCTTCTATCTAGACCAACAGCCACAAAGAATCACTTCCCATGCTTCCCAACCAGACTTCTACCCCCAACAACAGCCGTTGTCGCAGCAGCGGCCAGGAGGCAGAGGTTCCGTCTACACTCAAGAGCCATCACGGTACGAGCCTCCAGATGACATAGAACAGTACAACCCAGACAACAACGACGACTTCTACCACGGCAACGGCGATTACACCCCTCAGAGGTCACTACCGGACTCTGGTCCGCCTACTCCCCCTGGTCCCATCCTCGACCATTCCCACCTGCGGCCTGGAAAGGAGGCCTCCCTCCTCTCTCATGAACACACTCTCGAGCTCTACCGTGCCAACGCCAAGAAGACACAAGACCCAGAGCTTCAGTTTGAATTCGCCGTCTTCCTGGTCGACGCCGCCAAGCATTGGCCCATCCCTCCCCCTGAACCATCGGGCGTGAACGTCATCGAAATCGAGAAGGCTCAAAACAAACGGGACGATCTCTACCGCGAAGCCACATCCTTGCTGCGAAAACTTGCGGACAGGGGACACATGCCATCCCAATACTTCCTTGCCGATTGTTACGCCAACGGGATCGGCACTACAAAGGCCAAGCAAGACTTCGATCGTGCCTTCCCCCTCTTCGTACTTGCTGCCAAGCACGGTCATCCTGATGCTGCGTATCGTGCCGGTACATGCTGTGAGAACGGCTGGGGTTGCAGGAGGGAGACCGCGAAGGCTGTGCAGTTCTTTAGGAAGGCTGGTGCTGCTCTCCACCCAGGTGCACAATACCGACTGGGCATTGCGGAATTGAACGGAGAACTGGGATTGTCCAAGCGACCAAAGGAAGGCGTCAAGTGGTTGAAAAGATCTGCGGAGCATGCGACCGCCGAATTCCCCCACGCCCTCCACGAACTCGCTCTCCTACACGAAAAAGGACTTGACAACGTCGTTTTTGTGGACAACGAATACGCTGCAGAGCTTCTTGCTCAGGCTTCGGAGCTTGGTTACGCCCCGAGTGCGTACAGGCTGGGTGAATGCTACGAGTATGGGAAGATGGGATGTCCTCAAGACCCGGCTCTCTCCATCCACTACTATGTGTGTCCCTTTTCATCCTGATCGTCCCACCCCCTAATTTCGTCCGTCAGAACATCGCGGCTCAGCAGAGTCATCGAGATGCGTGCTTCGCTCTAACCGCATGGTATCTTGTCGGTTCACCTGGCGTCCTCCCCCAATCCGACACGGAAGCGTATCTTTGGGCGAGGCGTGCCGCTGAGGCAGATCTTGTCAAGGCGATGTACGCTGTTGGTTATTTCTTGGAGGTTGGAATCGGAACACCGTCTGATATGAAAGAGTGGGTATATGCGCCTCCTTTTGACGGAAACCATTCATTGACTCTCGGCTCCCACCACTCCACAGGGCAATGTCATGGTTCAAACGCGCTTCCGAGAAAGGAGACAAGCGCGCGACACAGCGGCTCAAAACAAACTCGAATACCCCGATCATTCAGCCCGGCGGACCTGGATCTGTGTTGCAAAGAGGCCCAGATGGTGAGGACTCGCACGGAAGGGGCGGTAAAGACAAGGATTGTGTCATCATGTGAAGTCTGGACATCGGGCCGAATCAACGACAGATTCTGCTCGTGGTCCCCACTCCGGCTCCATCCTCGGTTGCTTTCCGTCCGACCGGTTTCGGATCGAGGCCCGTCGCCGTGACCCCACTCCATCCCCCCATCCTGATGTAACCCGCCATCCAAGGCGACTCCAACATTTTTTGGCTTTCCTTCGCAATCTCGGACTTTCCCATTCCTGGAATGTATTTCCGTCTCTCCCGACAGAGGCTTTTTAGAATCGGACGTGCATATACCCTTATGGAAACATCTTTTTGCCCCTCACTTGTTCTCTTGTCTAGTGACTTCACGTGTATCGACCACTGGCTCCTTCGATGACCCCCTTTTGGTGATTCATCCGTAGCATCTCTCCCAACTTCTTCCGTACCGCCTCTCGCACCGCTGGAAACTTTCTTACAATTATCAGCATGTAACGTTTGTAATCCCCAGCAACTTAAATCGAGAAGGTGAAAAAGATATGTTCTTGAACCATGGGGCGTGCCCGCAGGAGAGCGGATAAGTAACTCGTACAAATCGGGCTCGTAGTGGCCTGGTGCCCGGACTGGGTCATTAATATGATAGTAATAGTACAGCCAATGCACGACGAGCATGATATGAAATGATCAGGACTCTTCTGACGGATCCTTTCGAGGAGGAACCCGCAGCCCTTTCTTCTTCATACTTCTCCGTTTGGACTCTAGCGCGGCCCGTTAGTCATGGAAGATCCGAAGGTGGCAAGACGAACCTTCGATGTAACCCTTATCCTCCTCGTCATCGAAGGTGGGTTCCTCTACGTCACCGTCTCCGGTGTTCGCTTCCCCACCTCCCTTTCCACCGGTTGGGCGCTCATCGTCATCCCTACCATTCTTCACCCTCTTCCTCCTCTGTACTTTGAACTTCGCCACATAGAACCCGTCCATGTTATTCACGTGAGGGTAAACCCTCCTCGTTAATCTCACGCTATCATCGAAAACCTTCCCACGATACCGCGTGAAACCCTCCCTACCGAACTCGAGCCCGGTATCAACGAGCTTGACGTTGGGCCGTTTCCGAAGAGCGTAGTCAACGACCGCCTCGTTCTCGTCGACGGTTACCGAACATGTGGAGTACACGACGTAGCCTCCCGTTTTCGAGTCCGGGCTTACGCTGTCAATCGCACAGAGGATGAGTTGTTTCTGGAGGTGTGAGAGAAGCATGAAATCTCGATCAGACTGAAGATCGAATTCTAGTGAGCGGAAAATGTGCCAGTGTTGAGAAGTGAGACTTACCTTGTTGATCTTGACGCTGGGATCCTTGCTGATAACGCCGGTACCGCTACATGGCGCATCGAGCAGCACCCTATCAAAACCGCCCAAAACCTTTGGGAACTCTCGTCCATCATACGAGCAAACCACGACGTTTCTACATCCCAACCGGTGGATGTTGGCGGTCAGACTCTTCGTCCTGGCCTTGTTCGCATCATTGGCGAAGATCACGCCAGTGTTCTGCATGAGGGCAGCGATATGGGACGTTTTCCCTCCAGGAGCGGAAGCCATATCGAGAACACGCTCATTGGGTTGCGGAGAGAGGGCAATTACAGGGAGGAAGGAGGAGGCAGCTTGGAGCATATAGTGGCCGGCGAGATACTCGGGTGTAGCACCTGCAATGCTGTCAGGGTTCGAACTCTGCATCTAGTAGTTTTCGACCTGCCTATAGGAACGCCACTATCGAAAACCTGAAGGCCAACGTTTGTCCATTTACCGATAGGTTCGAGGTTGACGCCACGATTTATCAGCGCTTGGGCTAGGTCTCGCCTCCTCGTCCGCAGAGTATTGGTGCGAATTGTTACTGGCCGAGGGACCTCGTTGGCTTCGAAGAACTCAATCGCCTGTAGAAAGGGGTCAGTGTGTTGTAAATTGTAGACGCAGGGATAATAACCTCGCCGACTGGGAACATGTTGAACAGTTTCTCAGCCAGGAACTCGTTGTACCCGTAGTAACTGGCGATGTCGGATATTAGTTGGGATACATAGTCGGCTCTTGGCCTGAGAGCCATCAAAACACGTTCAATAACCAGAATCAGTGTGCAGAATGTGGCGGCGTACCTTCCTTTCCCCAACTTTTTGAAGTTCTCTAGTACCCTCACACAATGGCGTAACCGGCGTTGTACCGTGAGCACGTCAGGACCGCCAGCTTTCTTCTCAGCTTCTCGTTCCTCTAGTGTCAGAATCTTCACTGGTGCGCTAGGTCCACCTTCCTCGTCGTCGCCTTCATCACTGTCCATCTCATCTAAGTCGTCTCCCTCCATCTCTCCAGCAGCAACCGCGTCTTGGAGTTCCTGCATATCAAGCTCAGCCTCCTTGGCAGCTTCAGCGTCCATTGCACGGGACCGGGCTTCCATGTTAACGATTGTCGTCTTCCCTTTCACCTTCTTCCCTCCACCCTCGAAACTAGAACTCTCTGATTCCGAGGGTTCTGAATCCGACCCGGTTGGGATTATTTTCAATGGGCGATCGAGCCGTTTCGATTTTTGCTTTTTTGTTGGGATGTCGATAGATTCATCATTTTCCGAGTCGGTGTCAAAATCGAATTCCTGCACAGGACCTCTCAGAGGTTCGTCGCTGTCATTTGTTTAGAGGCAATTGGGTAGGGAGGGAAGAAATGGGACATACTCTTCGGACCCATCTTCGTCACTCTCCAAGTCCTCCAACCCCCCAGTAAATCCGGTAAACTCTTCAGCGTCTTCGTCTTCGTCATATTCGTCCGTGTCGTCGCTGTCGCGAAATAATGACCTGCGATAGGTCACCCGTAAATCGGGGGAAGCATCTACCTCCTCCGACGGGCACACGCACCTGGCCGCAGCCTGCATATCAACATCCTCTGCATCCTCCCATCCAACAGAACCATCATCATCCATAACACCATCCTCCTCAAGATCAACTTTCTTGGCATTCGTCCTTATAGGCTTGCCCGTAACCTTCGCGGCAGGCTTTTTAGCGGGGGCAGCCTTGGCCTGAGGTTTGGACTTCCCAGCAGACAGAGCCCCCTTTGGTTTCTTCGTGGCGCGCCCTCCATCATCCCCATGCTCCGATTTTCGCTTTCCTAGTTTCGCGTTTAAATTCGGAGCTGAGAATTTACCCTTTAACCCAGGCTTTGACTTTAACTTCAAGGCTTTCGACGAGCCATTGAGATCCGGATCAGCGTCCAATGGAAGTGGGTCTCCTTGTTTGTTCTTGGCTCGGCGACCCATGAAACCAGCAACGGAGAGGAGAGGAGGCGGAAATAAAGGGCGGAGAGAGTCAATCGAGCAAAAATTTGATCCCAGTCTACAAGTTTAGCGGTAGACACGGTTCCCACGGTTGCTACGTCTCACAAATTTTGAGATCAAGCACCTCGCTCAGAAGATGCACGTACATTTCGACACGCAGCACATGCTTGCACGGAATTTAGTGTGCTGACAAAACACCAGATGGTCAAACAAGGTCGTGGCAAAGCCCGACCTCTTTTCACGATTCCCGGTGGAGCGGCAAACGTTCGGGCTCCTCCGACCACTCAGACTCCACTGTTCGTTTTCGGCACCACGACCCCGCCACGGCGGTCGGACGCGACATTTACTGCACCACAATTTCCGCAGAACGTCGTCGACACCATTATCGATCACCTGTACGATAAGCCGATGAACCTTCGAGTTTGTTCGCTGGTTGCGAAGAGTTGGAAAGTTCGGAGCCAAAGTCACCTCTTCCGCGAGGTTTTGTGGATGCCAGAAACCGTCGCGGGTTGGTGTGAACACATCCCACCCCATTCCGATGGTCCCGCTGGGTACGCCACCAGCCTCGTGGTGACCTCGCTGCTGGAGCAGGGGATATTGGCGCCGATAAAGGATTATTTCACCTCGTTCCGGAACGTCACATCCTTGGCGTTGCGAGATTTGGATTTCGACGATCCGGTATTCGACCCTAATAAGGTTCCGGCCTACTTCGGTCACCTCAAACCGGGACTGACCTCCCTCACGCTCATAAATGCCAACGGGTCGTGCGGGAAGCTGCTCTCGTTCACTTCCTTTTTTCCCCGCCTCGAATACATTACCATCTCTTGTCCGGGTGAGCTGGTCCCACCGGATCCTACCGTCGATTTGGAATACCGACCACTACGGGGAACGCTGTTCCTACGGGGCCACTTAAACCGCCACACCAATTTAATCAAGCTCTTTTCCCGTGCTCCTCCCCAGTGCCACACGATTCGCCTCGAACATTGGGGGAAGATGCACGTCGAGGACTTGAACTCTTTGCTCGCAAGTTGTTCAAGGAGCCTAGAAATCCTCAGCGTGAGCGCTTGCAAAGGTGGGTGGCCCCCAATCCTGTTTCCACGGCCACTCTGACGCCAGACTGACGCGGGGCAACGCAGAGGAGCCGTTTTCGAGACTCCGACCCAATTTCGGCCTTTGTCCACGTTTAACCGAACTCCGCGTCGAACTGCAGCACATCGGGGCTCATCCACCCAACCTAATCAATACACTTTTGATTTCACCCGTCGTTCTGTCCCGAATAACCTTCATCATCCACAGAAAAGTGGAACCGGAGGATATCATACTATTCTCGAAAACTTGGGCGGAAACCGATGTCACGATCGCCCGGTTCTCGACAAAACGGTTCTGTAGGAATGGAGGAAAGCGGCTGCTACTCACGTTCAGAGCTATCAGAGCTCTCGATTTTACCCCGTTAATACCTTACTCGATTAAGAGGGGTGTAGAGGTAGTGGCAGAAAGGGATGACGACGAGGAGCTCACGCTTTCATCGTGCGTGTCCTGTGAGAT
>Ga0307515_10009780_pt1 | contig 18480 bp, 30 predicted proteins | sample 17_EM_MG_FD_194513 | JGI IMG/M metagenome (GOLD analysis project Ga0307515, IMG submission 194513) | Populus trichocarpa ectomycorrhiza microbial communities from riparian zone in the Pacific Northwest, United States - 17_EM | ecosystem: Host-associated > Plants > Roots > Unclassified | place...
ACCCAGACAAACTCCGCAGCCATAAGTTTAAATCTCCGCTCGGTCTTTTCCGAGAGACCCTCCCCGATTTGGAAATGCCGGTGTCACATGTGACCGTTGACTCAAAGATGTGCCACACCTCCTCAGACTGCAACAACCACTCAGCCTCTAACCACCATCGTCCCCGCACCCGCAGTTGCCCATGACCTCCACAACCAGCTCGGGCTCGCGGAATATCGTTGCTAATGCCCTGCGCGGCGCTGGCCTCATGGATCGAGACGAACGCATGCGCGACGCCCAGGACAAACCCGGTGGTCGCAAGGGATCGAGCAAGATTCGTGCACACCGGCAGCGTCCCATCGATAGTTACAAGGACCAAGGAGCTGGCCCAAGTAGGGTATCTATGGTAAATACGTGACTTATTCTCTTGTTTTTCAGGGAGCCCCGCGCGCCCACCTCATCGGGTCTCTTCTTGCACTCCCTCTGTTTGTCGAACACCCAACTTACCATGCAATTCGCCCCGTACTCCCCTCCCTCCTCCCTGGTCAGCTCACGTCTAGAGCTTCTTCCTCCGAACCTCTCTCCATCCGAGGGGCTTCTAGGCCCACTGCGGCTGGTCGAATTCGACGGAACGCGGTATCGTTAAACACTTCGAAGGTCCCGGGAATGCCAACCACTTCCACCGCTGCTGTTGGAGTTAAAGCCATGGATCAATGGAGGGAGTTTGTTAGGTCACGATACACCCACGAAACACAGTTTCTTAATCTCGAGGTCAGTGTTTGCGGCGTCACGGAAGATATTGTGGCTGATCTTCCCCCGGCAGCGCATGCTCAACGACCCGATAGTCCAGAAGTACAATCTCCTTGTGCCTGGTGTTCCTGGGAGCAGTGGGAGGGAGACGGCTATCATGTTCAAACTCGCAGCCCAGCTGAAACCACCTGTGGGTTTTAGGCTCTGTTCATCACCATTTTACCCCTTTTGTTCAATTTGCGCAGGTGCAAACATTATCTCTCGCAAGCAACCACATCCAATCCGGCAGAGAAATATCATCAATAGGGATGTTCTTGCCCAAACTTGTCAACCTCTCGCTCGCCGACAACCAGCTTAAGGCCATGGACGACATTCGGTCACTCACTCGCGAGAAGAACAAGCTGGATTTTTTACGCGAACTTGTTCTGACTGGCAACCCCATCAAGGGCAGCGATCCCGCAAACACAGAACAGTACCGAAGGTTCATCCTCCTTGTTCCGATTTCCGAGCTCCATTCATCTCATCACAATGGTTAATAGGGACATCGTTAAACGGTTTCCTGCTTTGGAGATGCTCGATAACGAGCCAATTGTGAAAGTAGGATTTGACGCACCAACACCCCACGCGAATTCTTCACGCCGCCTTACTCCAATACCGACTACAAATTCCTTCGCTCGCCCCATGTCACCATCATTCGTGATGGGTGTTGACGGTGGTCTTGTTAGTGGATTCCTGACAAGGTAGGTTCACCCGAGAGAGTATACATTGGGACTACATGTGTTAATTATACGCACGTTATGACCAGGTTCTTCACCCTCTTCGATACGCAACGATCAGAGCTTTTGGATGTGTATCATGCCGCTGCGACCTTCTCATTTTCTGCCAACACCTCGATTCCACCGCGAGCCCGAATCCAAGGACTCCATAGCACACTTCCCAATCAAAAGAATCTCAAATGGGATGTTTGGTTGGGTGGTGGAAAGGGTGGTTCGCGGAACTTGTCCCGTGTTGGGAATGTGGACAAAATGGCACAGTCCTTGCATCTCGGACGGGAGAATGTTGTACAGTCGATCTTCGGTTTGCCGAAAACTAAACACGATATCGCTGGCGCTCCGGCGGCGTTCTGCCTGGATGGCTGGCTTACCGGATCCACATTATTTGTCACGGTGCACGGCCAGTTCACTGAAGGTACGAATTTCTTTCCTTTGTTGACTTTTACCGCCGTCGAGGCCTTCAAACACGTGGGGCTTACAATTGGCTTTCCCAACAGAACCCGTAAACGCATTGCGTTCATTTGATCGTTCCTTCGTCCTGGCACCAGCTGCAGATGACTCGAGGTAAGCTAGAACCGTAAAAATATTAAACAATCCGGTTTTCATTGATTTTCCTAGGGCGAAGATGAAGGGTTGGGCAGTAGAAATTCTTTCTGACCAACTCACTGTCCGTGGATACTCGAGCAGCGATGCCTGGACTCCGGGCCCAATGATTGTGCAACCCGTTGTGGCGTCAAAGGAGCCACAGGCGCAGAACCTCCCGAACCTCGAGGCCGCGCTCACCTCGATCGTGAGTCGTGACCACCGCGGGTGTTGCTGATGTGAATTTCATACTTACGTTTTTTTAACCTAGCCTGAACCCCAACGAGCTCAAGTGTCGCGATTATGCCAGCAGACCGGCTTGAACGTCAAATATGCTGTAGACTGTTTGCAACAGAATGGTTGGAATCATGAGAGGGCGGTGGCCAACTTTGAGCAAGTGAAGGTGAGGACGAATTGCTTCCGGGCTTCCGTGGGCGGTCGAGCGGGGGTTTTCGGCGCGCCCCTCGGGTCGGACGCTGAATGTGTTTATTTGATGTGTTGACCGATTTGACGTAACTTTGCAGGGCTCTCTTTCTCAAGACGCCTTCCTGTGAAGCCTTGTGTACCCTTTGGGAGGATTCGGGACCACGAGCGAGGGAAGTCGTTGGGAGAGGTATCGGACTCCATGTCGCATTGTCTATTTTCCACAATGATCTTCTTTAGAGGGAAGAGAGAGAGTAATTTTACGGTAGTACAGGCAGCCTATTGCGCACGACGCAGTGTAACAGAACCTCATTGTCCCCATTCGTTTGATAATATTGGGCGAAAAAAATAAAAAATAATCGATCCCCGGTCGACGGAATGATCTCTTGTTGTATTGATCCGGGGATTATCGTGAATTCGTAAAGCTGATGCCTCGTTTCCCCCCTCGCCGCGTCCAGTTAAGCAGCGTGTTTTCGAATACTTAACCCTCCCCTCCATCCTGCTTCTGATGCCTCGTTCCCCTTCCCCCTCCTCTCCCTTCTCTCCCCCTTTCGTTCCTTTTCGTCCGGCTACGTAATTCTTACATGGCCTCACGTCCGCACGACCACACTTCTCAAGTCTCCCAAGACCAAAACCTGCTCTATGCTGCCTTGTCCGGCGACGATCTGGCCTTCACGAGGGCCCTCTCGGCCGGTGCCGATGTAAATGCCGTCTACGACGACGGTCGGAATGCCATCGTCTGCGTCATGACCGGCCAGAAGTGAGTTCGCCGTGTACCAACTCTCCGGATCCCCCTTGGCTTACCGCCGGTATTTAGTTGGGACTCCGTAGATTCGTCGAACGCGCCAGTCATGTCCATATCTCGCCTAAACGTCCTTAATGCTGTTATCACCCACCGGGACGTTTCTCTCTTCACCCTCAATGCGTCCAATGCGACCGTCTGCGATGTCAAGTCGATCAGTCCTCTCGGGGCCGCCGCCCTTCTCAACAAGCCTACCGTTGTGCAAACGCTCTTGGAGCTTTCTCCAGGACTCGTATCTGTTGATCTCCCAGATACCAAGGGTCGCACCCCACTGATGCGTACGTGATTGCTATTCTATTGGGAACTATTTCCTCATGACGTTGGACAGATGGCTGCCAAAACGGTGGTCTCGAGGTAGTGCAACATCTATTGTCTCACGGGGCCCGACCAGACTTCCGCGATGCCCAGTTCCGCACTGCTGTCTACTATGGACTGCTCCATCCCCGGATTCTGTGGCACTGCGAAGACTTTCTTCGCCGCCACCGGTCAGGAGAAATCACTGTAAGTCGCTTTATCACCTTCAACTCAACAGTCATTAATGAGCTTGCCAGCAACATGTCAACAAAAGGAACGTTTGCCAGGCAGCGCAAGCAAACGCATTGTATCATACCAGCTCGCCAGTAATCCCACCCAACCATTTCTATCAAGACTCTCACTTTGTCCATGCACTCATCGAAGCAACCTCATCCGGAAAGTCCGACGCTGTACAATCCCTATTATTTCCCCTGCCATCATCTCAAAGCCTCAACCCTGCATCGCCTGACTACTTGATTAACGCTCAGGATGCTCGCGGGTGGAGCCCAATTCATTACTGTGTGTCCTCACCATCTCCGACCCGGGAAATTCTCGATGCCCTCTACCTTGCTGGCGCAGACATCAGTCTCCCCACCGCCGTTGACTTGCACACTCCGCTCCACTGCCTTGCTCTTACTTCCTGTCAACCCCTGGACGCTCTCGACGCTGGCCTGTTGTATTCATTCACTGTACATCTCGTTCGGGATCTCCGCGCACCCCTCGGGGCTCAAGACCGAAACGGTGAAACCTGTATCCATATTGCTGCTGAACGTGGTGTCAGCGTTGATATATTATCTGCTTTCTTGGATTGCGATCCCAAATCGATCGCCCGAGAAATCCGGAACTCTCGAGGGTAAGCACGAGGTTTCTCGGACGATCGTCGATGATTCGCGCTCCACGCTTTGGGAGATAAGGCTCGAATCTCACACTGTTTTTCCTTTAGGTTAACGGCTGCTGAGGTTGCAAAATCTGAATATCGAGCCCTGTTTGGGTTGGAGGCGGAACGCCCCGACTCCGTTGCTTCCATTCGAACCGTCAAACCCAAAAAGTCTCCCAAATCGCTCAAGAGCGTCCCGTCGCTTGCTTCCATTGCCTCCGTGATTCCTACCTACGATCACGTTTCCCCTTTACCCTTGGCAGATTTTATCCCTCCGTCAGCCTGCATCCTTCCCCTCCTGGACCAACTCTTCAACGATCTGAGATTTCTTTCTCGGGCTCTTCCGTCCACGTACGCAGAAGCCGACTTTGACGCCTTGGAGGAATTGTTGACCGATGTTGTCGGCATGGGGAACATGCTCATTACCCTCGCACGCGATCCCGTCGAAGCCGTAGCGGGAAGCCTACGGGAGGCGCAGTCTTCTGTTGGACGCATCAGCGGCCTGTTGAATAGCGTGTCCAAGGAGATTGAGGACAGATTGGAAATTAGGACCGGTGCAATGGTTCGCTGGGGCGAGAGTGCCATTCAAGCCCGGCGCCGTACCACGGATTCCGGATCTTCTGGAACGACCGCTGTTTCACAAAGAAGCCGAACGACGTCTGGGAGTACAAAACTTGGATCCAGCACGGATTTGAGCGAAGTGTCTGGCGAAGACCTCAAAGAGCGTTCCACCGCGAGCGGGACTGAGAAGCTCAAGAAGTGGTTCAAGAAGAAGCTGAACGTTTTCCCGAGCCTCACCCCTCCTCCGTCCCCAGCAGTGATCCCCCAGAAAATCCCCGCTGTGCGTGAAGAATGGGAAGGCACCAGGGGTCTAGCTCTCCGCTCTTCCGATCGCGTTCTGGATGCTGCAAGTCGGGATTTGGTCGGTATTGAGGAGTGTATGACTATGGTTAGTTCCGTTTCTTTTCACTCTCTCATTTGCTCGCTTTCATTGCGATTACAACCCCCACTACTCCCGTTGATCTCATTTTCGTTATTTGCCCCTGGGAAATTGAATTGACGCTGACGTTATTTCTTTCTCTTTATTTGTCCTCCTCTACCCTCTGCCCACGGGACGTGATGAAACGTCTCTGACAGGCTGACCAGTACATTGCGACCGGATATCATTTCCTATCCAAGGCAGAGACGATTTTTACGCAAGTGGTCACTTCCCGGAGGTATGCTATTCAAACCGGCCGAGAGCACGCCCGGAACTCGCGTATGGCCCTTGATATCCAGGACATCGATCTTGATCCGACGCTCTTCACACTACCGCTGCCTTTCCCGACTGTCTTTCCCACGTCCCCATTCACTTCCCCTTGCCCATCTTCCACCTCATCTCCTGTTTCCGGCTCACCAGAATTGCCTTTTGTTGATGGAAGGATCAGCGGTGTCGAGGATGAGCAGCTTCTGAGGAACTTGAAGAGGTTGATCGCGAGAAAGGTGGACTTGAAGGTCAAGGGTGCACAAGAGGAAATCGAGAAGGCTCACCTCTGCATGAGGATCGTAAAGGATGTCGTGAAGGGACTGAGGCAAAACACGAGCCTCTAGGACTGTTTCCCGGTTGAACCCCGACATTTTCACTCTCGCGTCGACCGTTCTCACCTTCCGTCTCTGTCCTCCACTCCCATGCGGCCGGTTTCCCTCCTCATCACTATGTCCCACTTTGCCTTTGCTTCGCTGTCCAGTTTTCCTGCGTTCCCGCTTTCCCGGTTTCACCTTTTGGATCAATAATCTTCTGCGCGCCTGGTGCTCCGCTTCGTCTATGACCTCTCAGGTTCTCTCGACCCTTCAGGCTTTTTCTCCCTACTCGTCGATCCCTTGCCCTCTTGTCGTGTGTTGCATTTTCTCTACCACTCCGCTATCGATGTTATGCCCGTAGATTTATTCGTTTGTTTATAGTCTAACTTCATTATTCCCCCCCCCCTTTTTTATTCTCCCTCCCACAACCATAACCCTTAAACGCTTCAAAAAGGATAGAATGTATAGTACGAGCACTCTTTTCTTACTTTCCTCTTCCTTCACCCTCTTGTCCCTCATCCGGCAGACGTCTCGGCGTCTTGTATCCCTTTCCATTATCCTAGTCGTCTATCGGGCTCCGGATATGTAGAACCCACGCACCTGTCACGCTCGTTCACCGTCTTCACTCTCTTTCACTCACGATCATGAATGCACATTCCTTTGTACTCTCACTTCCTGATCATTCGTCGATCCCCTGTTGTCCATTCCACACCGTACGCCCCCTTGTTTCCAGTATCCGCCTTATCAGGCGAGGGTTAGGCTCTCATTCCACTCTTCTCCTTTCTCCCTCTATCTCTCCGATCCATGATCTGATGGTTTCTTGGTGCTGCTTCTCACAACATCTTTTCTTGGGTTCAATCCCCCCTTGTTTGCTTGAAAAAACAAAGATGCGGGATGTGCCGATACAAGAAGGGTAGATACCTAGATACACGTTTCTGGACCCTCTGCTTGTGTGTCAGTGTTGTCGAACAATGCATTTTGGATTTTTAAAGTGTATATACAGCGCTGCGTTCTCCATGAACAATCTGGGAGAGATGACTGGGTGACCAGCGACTGTCGATCATTCGGCGGCGGAGAACTGTTGGAACGTGTGTGACCCACTCCGACTTCCACTCTTCGATTCCGTCTCGCACGTTCACGACCACCTTGTTAGCTTGTCTATATGAACGGCTTTGGAACCACGTTGGACCGGAGAACGACGCTATGTCTCGCGTGCTCTTCATCATTACCACCGAACGTGGACGATTCGGAGTTGTTCATGACGAAATGCTGCCGAAGACCGATCTGTCCTAGGTGCTTGGAGAGGAACCCAAGGTTGGCGAGGTATAATCCTTGTTTGGTGTGTCTTGCTGGGGTGGGGGTTATACGGGCCAGCTCATCCACCGGAAGCAGAACCGGAGGGAAGCACGGTGGTGGTTCAGGGGTTCAGTCGGTGAAAGTTGAGAACCTGGACGGAGGGGTAAAGGAGCAGGATTTGTTCGCTCTTGCGGACGATGACGATGAAGACGACGACGACGACGATATGAGTATTGATGGTGAAGAGGGCGGGCGTGTCTGGCGGAGCGCTGCACCTCCACCTCCGGATGTTGTCACGCCTGTCTCCCCTCTACTAGAAACACCCCCACCTCCAGTCACCAGCCATATGGAAGAACCTCCTTTCACAAACTCCACTCCCACACCCACGCCTCCCACACCTAGCGAAGACCAACAATCACCTCAACAAGATTCTCATGTGGTCTATCGGCTACGCAGAGGTGATACCCTGATGGGTATCGCTTTACGGTTCCGATTGGATGTACGTTTCTTTCATGGATCACGTCCTCCCCCCTAATTCAGTCTAACCGATCGCATGATCAGGCGATGGAGTTATGTCGGTTGAATGATCTCCCTACGACAACTCTGAGTACGACGCCCCATATCCTCCACACCCGCACTACCATCCTTCTGTCTCCTACATCAAAACCTCCTCCAGAAGACCCGGCGCTGGAAGAAGCGAGACGTGTCGAACGCGCAGAGAAGCGACTCCAAATGGTGACGAAAGAAATCGATTGGAGAGTGGCGAAAGCTTACGTCGCCATTGCGCAGGACTCGGATCCTTCTGAGATGTCGACGAAGGAGAAATTGAATAACTGCGGAGGGGGCCTTCGGAAGATGCCCGTTTCAGAGTCTGGGGTGTCATCGCGGAATGGAGTACTGGAGAGTGATTCCATCGATCGGTACCTTGAAGATGCGGAATGGGAAGAGCAAGAACAAAAGGAGGGTAGAGGTCCGGCGATTCAAAGGTTTCCTTGGGGTTCGTTCGGACAGAAGCCAGAACCAAGCCCAGGTGGCCAACAAGGATTCAGATGGCCCTGGAGCGCTTGAAGTATCTGATTTCTGCAGAGTTTCTTCGATTCACGATGTCCATAGGATTGGGATGATACTCTTATCCATGCTCACGTTACTTACAAAGTCCACGTAAAGTACTCATCATTTTACCCGCTCAGGAAGCTCACGGGCCAAATCACAAGCTTTGGCTGCCAGTCCCGGCTTCCATATGGACCATCGCCTCAGCGTTAGCGATGCGCTCTCTAGCCTGTATGAAATAAGTCGGGCAAATCTCGTGGAATGTCCGTGAGGCACACCTCAGCCAATAAATCGTTGTCGACAGTCGGCAAGAATTCGCGATAATCCTCTCTGTACCCGCTCGAGATCCCCTCAAAGGAATGCTGATCGATTGGAACAACATTCCACCTGGTGGGCATGTTCTCAACGCAGAGACACAAGTCCGCCGGGAGATTCGACCCTTGTTCTGTGTTGAACGTAGTACGTATTTCACGTTCTTCTATAAAGATTTCAGTGGGACCCGCCGGGAAGGCAGAACGACGGGAGTATGTATTTCAGAAGGCCGACGGGCAGGGGAGAAGAACGGGGGGACGAACCTTCCGCCATCGCTGCAAGTTGATCAATCATACCGCGCACGATATTTTCTGCCGCTTCCCTGTACTGCAAACGACGACCCATTTCACCGACGAGTTTGTTATACGATAGTTGGTATTCAGTAAACTGAGTCTGCAGCTCTTCCATCGTGATGAGGCGTTCGTGTAACGCGTGGAGACTCTCGGAGAATTGATTCTGTGGTGGAAGAGATCAGAATTTGCCAATAGCAACGGGGATGCGAAATCGAGCGCGGGAGGGCGGGTCATGGCCATAATGGGCGTTGCAGAAGGACAAAGGGGGTGAATGCGGCGCTACGCTCAATACGGACCTCTACGAGTTGTTGGCGTTCGAGCATCTGGGACATCATGTCTCCCAGCTCCTCCAGGTCATTTAAGATGGCTTTGTGAGTTGAAATGTGTTGCTGGGAGTCCGCTGCGGCGCCGGTTAGCTGATCGCTGAGTAAAACGGCTTAGTATGATAGTACGGTGAATTGGGGGTGACAAGCTCGCTCACTGGGAATCCTCAATGACTTTGAGACTGTCCTCAAGCTCCATGATGATGAATTGTAGTTCATTCGCGTCCCTATTCATCGCTTAAGTGGAATACAAGCTGTTAGTGCGGCAAGGGTCACGATCTCCGGTCACCACATTCACCTAGGAGGTCCCCTTCGCTGAATGCTTCTCCAGCCTCACTACCTTTCAAGGCGGCAGCCATTTGGTCATAATGGGCGGTGAGACTTTCAAGATGGCGCGCCATGTCGATTGAAACGTCCGTTTGAGACGACAATATCTTGTCAACCGGCGGCAACGGGCTAGGTTCAGGCAGGGAACCCCTGACAGCGGCATTCGTAATGGTTAACGTTTGAGAGTATTCCGCTGTGGTTGCAATCAAATCCTATATGCACAATGGATCGTGGTAACCAGAAAAGGCCAGAATATCACCTACATCGAGAGCAGCCCTTTCGATCTCCACGGTTTCTAGAACCTCCTCTATTGCACGTTCGTCTATGAAATCACGAAGGGTCTTCCATCGGCTCTTGTCGGTAGCTTTGTCGGTAAGTTGGGCCCGGAGAGTGGCGGCTGGACTGTGGTCTACCGTAGAGATAATTGGATCCTCATCTATCTCAGATTTGGGGCTGCCAAAGATGGAAGAATCGTCCGCGGTAGAGTGAAAGTCGTTCGGTACGAGTTGAGAGCCCAAGGATTCGAGGGTTGCTTCGAGGGTATTGGTGCGTTCAGTGCGAAGGGTATCCCATTGCTATCATAGTTCACGTAAAATACACATAGAGCGAGACGCACAAGGGGGACGAACTTTAGCCTGCTCATGCAACTGTGCGCGTTTCTGTTCAATGCTCTTCGCAACTACGGCGGCGAGCTGTGGGTTCGGACGTAATATCAGTAACGTGAATCAAGAACCCACATCGACTTGCGAACCTTGAGTTGTTCCAACACGGCATCAGACAGCCACTTCACCCTCGCGCCAAGAGCAAGAACATCCACGGCGTTCCGCGCAGACGTCGACGAAAGTTGGCTGGCGCGTAAGCAGAGTTGTTCGCCATGCTGCAACGCCTTCTTAGACTGCAACACCAGGGAGACGAGGTGAGGGTTGTCGTTGTTGGGTCGCTGCGCAGACATCTAGCGGATCCTGTCCTGAGATAACGAGGATACTAGCGTCTGCGGCTCAGGCGGTGGTGGCACGGAATGGCGATCGGAGCGATGCATGTTTCTGGCGCCCATTCTCAGCTTCCTACGGCAATCTTCCCACGTCATCCTTGCGGCATCGGCCAATGTTGTGGGGCGGGCGGATGACCAACGGTCACTGTCCAGACAGGGGAAGGGCGATACAGTACTGTAGTTCCGTCACCTCGCACGGCAAGTGGGAAGGGGTGGGTCGCATTGTATGGACGGCAGGGCACCTATGTGGCCTTGATGCCGCTAGATGCCAAATCATAATCGATAATCACTTGAGTTGAAAGCACAGAGACTGATTGGGTCAAGCCCCCGTATCATATAAGACTGGAACTCGTTCAGGGTCGTCCACCAACCCACCCATCTCCCAACCACCTTGCGACAACCACCCAAACAACTCCTATCAATATCATGTCGAATACCGTCAAGATCGGTGACAATATCGTCGGCAAAATCGCGGTAGGTTTACGGTGGTTATCCCGCGATGTACGCGACTCTCTCAACTTCAATCATGTAGCTCGGTGTTATGATGCTCACCTGGACCCCTAATCCCGTCCCGTACGACCAAGCGTTCGACGCGATCAAGGCCGCCATCGATGCTATGCCTGCTGGCGTGAAGCTCTTTATCAACAGCGGTGCGTTCGCAGTTTATTTACCGACCTTTCAAGTTCGTCACTCACCCGGTTTCCAGGCGAGTTCTATGGCCAAGGTTTCTCAGCAACAAACTTGGACCTGCTCGCCGCGTTCTACGAAAAGTACCCTGGATATGCGGAAAAGACCTTCTTGTCCGTAAAAGGGGGTTTAAACCTCACAACTATGATGCCAGATTCGTCGTGGGTTTCACCCCTTACCTTCTTCTGAGTTACGGCTTAGTAGATTCGCAGCGAGGAAAGCCTGAGGCGCAGTGTTGACAACATTAACCAGCACCTCAGGGGAACCAAAAAGTTGGACCTGTTCGAGAGTGCTCGAGTCGACCCCAAGGTTCCGATCGAGGAATCAACGAGGACCCTCGACAAATTGATCCAGGAAGGAAAGTTCAAGTATATCGGAATATCCGAGTCCAGCAGCGGAACCCTGCGGAAGGCCCATGCCGTGAGTGTGCAGGTGGGCCAAATCCTTCAATCGCTCATTCCCCGTGGATATAGGTCCACCCAATCGCGGCCGTGGAGATCGAACTCAGTCCCTGGGCATATGAGGATGAAGCGAAGGAAGGTGTGTTGGTTGTCACGCGATCGTGCTTTGTGTGGTACTGACCCCATCCGCCTGTAGTCATTGCCACTGCGAAAGAGCTCGGCATCACAGTAGTTGGATACTCCCCACTCGGCAAAGGTTTTTTAACCGGACAGATCAAGTCCAGGGACGACCTCGCTGAGGGAGATATCCGCCTCCATTTTGATCGTTTCTCTGAAGAGGTCAGGGACCCCGTTCGAATCCGCATCCAGTCGACCTAACTCCCGACAGGGATTCAAGCATAATTTCAAGATCGTCGAAGGTCTGACCAAGATCGCTGAGTGTAAGGGGATCTCGGCCGCACAACTGTCCCTTGCTTGGGTCGCGAGTCTCGGCGACAACGTCATCCCGACCCCTGGCTCCTCGTAAGTGGTTCATAACAAACGATGTCCGATTCCATGTGCCTAACGGTTTCCTCTAGTAAGAAGAGTCGTGTTCTCGAGAACTTGGCGGCGGGATCGGTCACCCTCACCAAGGCGGAGTTCGATGAGATCAACCAGCTGGTCGAGGGTCTTAATATTCATGGGCTCCGATACAACCAGGCCATGCAGAGCCAGCTCTGGGGATAATCCGATCTGTCGGATATTTCGGATGTATGTGGGTTGTTGTATGTTGTTCTGCTCGCGGTCCATCCATGTATGTTTCATTCACAATAAAGATGAGTGGCTGGTGTTCATCTAAGTTGACGTTTTGCACGCCCAAACGAAAGATCAACGTTCCGCTCCGTCAAGTCGCTCTCGACTTGTGATGTATTTTTGACCCGAGCAGCAAGAGTGGGACAATTGACAACCAGAAAAACAAGGATCAGATAGAGCATCGAGCGAAAGAGCCATAGCGCCGCAATTCCAAACACCTGGAGAAACCGTGCGGTTCGGAGACAACCCACGGCCCGACGCAACGAACCATGGGGTCCTGCCAGTTCCCTTAAAGGTCCATAGATTTTATCCCAGCTCGTGTAGCCTCACGGACAGTCACCCAGTATTCACGCAAGAGGATTCGGTGACGAGGACTTTCACTTGCAATTTGTGTTTATAGGTAGCAGAGAGTGGCACAAAAAAGTTCAATTTGTTTGGGTACAAGCTGGCCCGAGAGTGGTAGATAGAACTCGGGGAGTTTTACAAGTTACAAAAAAGATAGAGGAGAAATGAGTGACTTTCCGTCGCCCTTTAGAATCTCGTCGCGCATGATCTCTACGTGATCGACAGTATGTAACCCTTTCACACCCCTCACACACTTCATCTTCGTATACCAGGTCATGTCTAGCTTGGTACGTATCCGCTCTCCCCTGTCCCCTCCGGTCTTTGTGTTTCTTGTCTCCACTTTCTGACAATATTCCTCTACAGTTTGTGCCGCACGAGCTAACTGAGCTCGAGCGTGAGGCCATCGTCACCCATCTAAAAGGCCTGGTAGATGCCGCGGGGAGGAAATGCGATCGTTCGATTTTAGTCTGCCGGGCAGGCCCCCGTTGTTCACCAAACATAGCGACGACATTCTGGACGAGGCCAGCACCCAACACTTCTTTCACCTTCTTGCCAGTAGCGATGAATCAGCCCCTCAAGTTCCCAAAGTCTTCGACGCTTTCTCCTCCGAGGAAGGCTATGTCTCATGGCCATGGAGAAGATAGCAGCGCCCACGTTGAGCGACTGCGGCATTCCAGAAGGGAAGGCCGTAGAGCACGCTGCCTCTGCCGTGAAGTGGCTTCTAGACCAACTCCCTTCGGTCCCTTACACATCTTTTGGGAGGATTTCATCCGAGGTGGCTTCTGTATGGCACCAGTTTTTTAAGGAGCATCAGGCGCCGCGAGCCTTCGCCAACCCCGACGAACTGGCTGAATACGTCTCAAAGGTTCGAATCTCGCACTTGACCATTTTCATGCCATGTTATTGAACCAGTTCTTTCCCACAGGCGTCTCAGCTCTACCGGCCGAGCGTGCAGCCGTCCTCCTCTGTTATGAAGAAGCTATTGACCTCCTTCAAGAAGAGTCGTTGCATCTACCACTCCGACATCAAGAAGGAGAACTTCCTCCTCGACTCGAACAAAGTCTACATCATCGACTTCCAGCATGTCGGCGTGCTCTCGCAGGCCTTCCAGACCTACGCCTTCTTCAGCGTTAACAAGGCCTTTGCCGCTAGCGTTGGCAGAAAACTTGGCTATCAGCCTTCGAGGACTGTTGATGCGATGGTGAAGATCTCGAGCGTACTTCAGCAGTGTGGCGGGACTGCCAGCCTGAGCATGTATTCGTCCAGTTTTATGGGTACTTAATCCACAGCATCCCAGCCCATCTCTCAACGATGTCTTCTGCCTTCTACGTTCCCCCGGCTGGTCCCCGTTCCCGCCTCATCGGCTACGTCAGTCAATGCGCGATTTTCTCGCGTAGCACTGCGGAGCCCTATGTCGGGCACTACAGTGTATCCCACGGAGAGTACCCCGACCAGTGGTTCACCCTCCTCTACGGCACTAGCGGTCACGCGGGACTATGTGCGATCAAGGGCCAGGCCAGCGGCGAGGTCCTGTTTTCCCGCAGCAAAAGCCCGAGCGTGGGACACATCGAAGGTGATGGCACGTATAATGACAAGTGAGCCTCGTGATTTTCTCATTGGTGAAAGATTTGCGATCTGATGCGCGATGTCCGCCTGCGGCTGGTTCAAGATTGAACCCAATTCTGGCCAGTATGCGAACTTCCGCCTTATCGCGCCCTCGGAAGGCTTGACACTGTTATCTCGCTCGTCTACGGACCCCACGTTTCGAACTACACCGAAAAGAACTCCTTCGCAGGCCAGTTCTTCAGCTTCTTGTGGGAGGACATGAAGGTCGACAAGGTCGAATACGAACTGGACGCGGGAAAGATCATCTCTTCGACGCCGATCACGCTCGCTGAGCAGGTGCTCACGAACAACTCGGACAGCGAGCAGGAGATGAGCTTCAGCGTCAACAAGGGCGTCACAAATTCGGGCACGTTCGAGTACAGTACCGGTTTCACCGTCACCATCGGCATGGAATTCAGCGGTTCGTAGAACCTTCTCTATTGTCCGGTACCTGGTCAGTTTGCTGACCTTTACCTCTTGCAGTCGGTGTCCCGTTGGTCGCTGAAGGCAAGCTCACGGTCGAGGCCTCGACTAGCAACACCTGGACCTGGGGCAAGACCACCCAGTACAGTACTCAATACACCGCCACCTTCCCTGTCAAGGCTGGCCCGCACAATTCGGTCCGTGCGTCATCCGTGGTCAACCAGGGCATGTTGGATGTCCCTTACACCATGTGCATGAGTTCGAAGAGTACCGGGGTGAAGGTGGAGACGACGGGGACATGGCGCGGTATCTCTTCCTGGGACCTTCGTCACACCATCACGACCCTCAACTAGTCCGCCTGGGCCTGAGTCCTGACGCAGCAGAACAGGAGGATTTGACACCGTAAACCATAGAAGATGAATTTTCTTGTCTGTCCCTTCCGTAACTTGTAAAAACTCCCCGTGTGCTATCTACCAGCCTCGTGCCAGCTTGTATTCAAAAAGAAAAAGGACCCTTGTGCTTTGTTCTACCTATAGATACGAATCGTAAGTGAAGGTATCCGTCACCAAATTCGCTTGCCCGAAACCCAGAAAACCCTCAATCCCATCAACCGCCGTTCACACGGATCCTGGTGACGGAACTGAGCGTGGTTCTCTTTCGACGTTTCGACGGTGGGATACACTCAGCAACGTACCAAAGTCGTTACGGTACATGTTTTGTGGATCCTGGTCGACAGATGATCGAAAGCGCTTTTGGCTCGGCTGGATTGATAGTGACTGCGTGACGACTAGACTCTACTAAAACCAAAAGTTTGATAACTCGGGATGACCACGTTAGCACCAATCATCTGCGATAACGGTACTGGTTACTCGAAGGTCGGGTACGTGTTACTTACTGTTGGAAGATACCGAAAAGTCGCTGAAAATTGGCTTCAGTTATGCTGGGAATTCAGATCCCTCCTTGTGAGACGCACCAACACCTTCACCCGACCCATCACTCACCCGAACCAGCGTATTCCCAACCGCGATAGCGACCAGAGGTCCCGCTACTCAACCCTCACGAAGTGGACCTTCGGTTCCGTCAAAGCCGGGACATCTTGCGTCGAAACGCGGAGTGGAAGATCTCGATTTCTTCATCGGCGACGAGGCAATCGCCAATGCAAAAACTCCAGGATATGGCGTGAACTATCCCATCAGACATGGGCAGATCGATAATTGGGATTATATGGAGAGGTACTGGGAACAGACGATCTTTAAGTATCTGAGGGCGGAGCCAGAAGATCACTACTTCCTGCTGGTACGTGCCGAGAGGTACTGCGCATTGCGAAACAACTGACCTCCACCACTTTGCCTTAGACTGAACCCCCTCTCAACGCACCCGAGAACAGAGAACAAACTGCAGAGATCTTCTTTGAATCATTCAACATCAAAGGTCTCTACATCGCCGTCCAGGCGGTGCTCGCCCTCGCTGCATCCTGGTCCTCCAATAAGGTTACGGATCGTACCCTCACCGGAACTGTTATTGATTCTGGTGATGGTGTCACCCATGTTATCCCTTGCGCTGAGGGGTACGTCATCGGGAGTGCGATCAAGCATATTCCCATCGCCGGCAGGGATATCACCCAGTTCGTGCTTAATCTGATGAGAGAACGAGGGGAGATGGCGTCCGTCCCTCCCGAGGATCAGCTGAAGATTGCAGGAAAGGTGAAGGAGTCACATAGCTACGTTTGCCAGGACATCGTGAAGGAGTACAGGAAGTATGATGCGGAACCCGACAAGTACTTTGTCAAGCATGATGGGGAGAACAGCGTCACGGGCAGGGTTCGTTGCATCCAAACCATTGGTCTCTGTTTAGGATCCTGACCCGCTCCGCGCAGTCATACAGCGTCGATGTCGGATACGAGCGTTTCCTTGCGCCCGAGATCTTTTTCAACCCCGAAATCTACTCTTCCGATTTCCTGACCCCAATCCCGGAGATCGTTGATGGAGTTATTCAACAATCACCTATCGATGTTAGGAGGGGTTTGTACAAGGTCAGTTCATCTCACCGTACCTTTTTGACCGATATTGATCGAATTTACCAAAGAACATCGTCCTTTCGGGTGGTTCGACAATGTTCCAACATTTCGGTCAACGGCTTAAGCGTGACCTGAAGCAGTTGGTCGACCGAAGGCTCGACGCCAGTGTAACCGCCAGCGGTAGCCTACAAAGGGTTTGTTGGGTTTCTACTTGCCTAACCGTGAGCTAAACCTCCAATTGAAGTCTTCCGGTGTCGAGGTCGACGTGATCAGCCACAAACGCCAGCGATATGCCGTCTGGTTCGGAGGATCTCTTATGGCTTCCCTGGTGCGTCCGTATTTCCATCCCCCAAGTGACCGTGTATTGATCTCCTGGCACTTTGATCATCCAGCCCGAGTTTTACAGTTTCTGTCACACGAAGGCACAGTACGATGAGATCGGTCCCAGTATTTGCAGACGTTATCAAATTTTCGGAAGCGCGACCTAGGTCGTCTGACATAGAGCAATCTCAGTTGTACTTAACACACCCCCTCATAATGAATCGTCTGCCGTCCACCCACCCCTCCACGAGAGAGTAAGTTTTGACAACGCGGACTTTTTGGAAGAACGACGAACACTGGCATGGCCCGAGTTGCGTCACCCCCCCCGCCAAGGGTCGACAATCACGAACGCCTGCGATCCCCCGAGAACCTTCTTAACACATGGGACAGCTCTCCCATCCGTGCCAATGCTCTTGCAGAACTGTCGTGAGATTGCTGAACCGCCGTAGATTTACGATTCTTGATCGATTCCATGTAAGGGAGCCGATTGCGAAAGCATTGGGTGTAGAACGGCCTCTCGCATAGGCAAGTCCCGGGATGAAACCCATTCCGCGAATGGGATCACGATTTCCAAAGAGAGCGATGACCAAATACCTAAACACCTATCGTCCAAAAGGTACAATTACAGTACAGCGCACAGCACGGTCCGAGCGAATTCGTGCGGAGAAGTGTAATGCTACAGAAAGGTCGTTACAACAAAAGTTCATCAATCACATTCTCATGTTCATATCTGACGGTCGTCTAGACCGCCAGTAGCGTCTTTTGAGGTTTGAGGCTGTGGAGAACATCCTCTTCATCTTCATGGGCCTTTGAGAGGTGGGTTAAAAGGTGACCGAGAAGAAATTGGGAAAATGAAAAGGGCTCACATAGGCCTGCGTCCGTTAAGAACGATAACGACAGGGTCACTGCCAGCGCTGCTGGTGGGTATAGGGCTCCCTGTAGAACTTGAAAGGTTGGGTATTCCGGTGGAGGTGCTGGTAACTGTGACGGCAGGGGGAGAAGAAACCAAGGAGCTGGAGCTGGAGGGTGACGGAGTTGAATGGTCACAGTCTGGTGTCGGTGAGGTGGAAGGAAGGGTGGAAGGAGACACAATGGAGGGAGAGACAGAGGACGAGGATGGTAATGCCGGCACGCCAGTGTTGTTAGGGGAAATCTTGGGTGTAGGAACGACGGTTTGATCGGGGCTGGGATCAGGGATAGAGTCGTAAGAATCTTCAAAGATGTCATCTTGGGAACCGTCACGGAAGCCATAGAGGT
>Ga0307515_10009781_pt1 | contig 18477 bp, 15 predicted proteins | sample 17_EM_MG_FD_194513 | JGI IMG/M metagenome (GOLD analysis project Ga0307515, IMG submission 194513) | Populus trichocarpa ectomycorrhiza microbial communities from riparian zone in the Pacific Northwest, United States - 17_EM | ecosystem: Host-associated > Plants > Roots > Unclassified | place...
TGATCGAAGACGCCGGCGGCAGCTTCCTTCTGCTGGTCGGCGGTCTTGATGAACTTGCAGCCCGGCAGCACCAGCAGGCCCGCCAGCGCGATCACGGCGACGGAATTGAACCAAGAGGCTCTAGGCATTCCCATTCTCCAACGGCAAACAACAAACGCGAGGCAGGGATCACCCTGCCTCGCGCGATCCTTGGGAGGATTTTACTCAGTCAGCGCGAAGGTCTCGAGCTTGCCGGCATTGTCGGCATTGATCAGCACGCAATCCATCAGCTGCTTTTCTTCAGCCGGCTTCTTGCCCGTCTTGATGAATTCGTCGGCCTGGACGACCGCCATCTGTGCCTGCGCATACGCCGGCTGCATCACGGTTGCCTTGATGCCGCCCGCCTTGATCGAATCGCGCACGTCGTTGGAGCCGTCGAAGCCCACCACGATGACATCCTTGCGGCCGGCAGCCTGGAGTGCGGCGATCGCGCCCATGGCCATTGTGTCGTTGCCGGCGATAACGCCCTGGATGTCAGGATTAGCCTGCAGGATGGTTTCCATCTTGGAATAGCCTTCCGTCTGGCTCCAGTTGGCCGACTGCTGGGCGACCATCTTCATATCGGTATATTCGTCGATGACGTCGTGATAGCCCTTGGAGCGAATGCTGGCATTGAGATCGGCTTCGCGGCCGAGCAGTTCGACATATTTGCCCTTCTCGCCCATCAGTTTGACGAACTCTTCGGCGCCGAGTTGTGCACCCTGATAATTGTTGGAGACGATCTGCGAGACGGCGACGCCGGTCGCGTTGATCTCTCTGTCGATCAGGAACGAGGGGATGCCCGCATCCTTGGCCTTCTGCACGGCGGCTATCGATGCTTCCGAGCCGGCATTGTCGAGGATGATCGCCTTGGCGCCACGGCCGATCGCGGTATCGATCAGCTGGCTCTGCTTGTTGGCATCGTCGTCATGCACCAGGACCAGCGTATCGTAGCCGAGTTCCTTGGCCTTCTTCTCGGCGCCAACAGCCTCGGCCTTGAAGAACGGGTTGTCGTGGCTCGGCGTGATGATGGCGATGAGGTCGGCGGCAAAGGCCGGCATGGCGGCGCCTGCCAGCATGACTGCGGCAAAACCCGCAATCGTCAGTCTACGTGTAATCTTCATGGTTTTCTCCTCCTTGTTAAGGCACAGGAACCCTCCGGGCGTTTCTCCAATGAAACGACCGCCCCAGTGCAATTCGAATGTGCGGGCCAACGCCCGGGATCGGCGGCCACTGCCGCCGGACAATCAGGTAATTCGCTGGATGCTGGCCGCTATTTCTTGTGGTTCGAAGACGCGCTTCCAGTCGTCCTTCATCAGCACGGGCTTGCCGAACTCGATGGCCTTGTTGCAGGCATCCGAGAACACGCCCTGAACCTCTTCGAAGATCACCGCGCCGAGCACGTTCATGTGGCCGAGCAGGAAGTCGCGCGCGGCCTCCTTCGGCACGCCACGGCGCACGCATTCGTCCATCGCCTCGCGCATGACGACCAAGAGAGAGGCACAGACCGTCTCGGAAAGCCCCGGCTCCAGCAGCGCCATCTGCTCGACTGTCACGCGATGCGAGCGCATGACCGGCGCCCAGATCACCTTGGCGATTTCCTCTCCCACCGCATAGGCTTCCTCTGGACCCTGCATCAGCGCCGAAACGATATGCTGCTTGGCATGGACGCCGCCGAAGTGATCCTTCTTCGCCGCCATGTCGGTCTCGTCGTTGAAGATCGGCGGATGGCAGGGATGGGTCACGAAATAGGTGAGATCGGGGCGATCCGGGAAATGGCCAGCGAAGGGAGCGGCGGCATCGAGTGCTACCACCATCATACCGGGTTTCAGCCGGTCATTGATCGAAGCCGCGACCTTGCCGATTGCTGTGTCGGGAACGGCGAGGATCACCACATCGGCGCCATCGAGCGCCTTGTCGGCATCGACTGTCGAAATGCCGAGTTCATTCTGAAGACGCGCCTTGCCGGCATCGCTCACTTCAACATGGCGCACATCGAAGCGTGAGCCCTGGAGGTTCTTGGCCAGCCGGCAACCCATTTTGCCGCCTGCACCGAACAGTGCGATCGAAGTCATCCATTCCTCCACGTCTATTTCTCTCATACCCCTCACGGCTGCGGTGAGGCATGTCGCCTATTGAAGTCGTGATACCGTCAACTGGTATGATGTGTCAATGAGTATTCATGTTGTCTGAAGGCGTTGGGCCCGTTTATAAAAGGAAGCCCCGCCGAGAACGACGGGGCATCATGTCCATATGGTAATGCACTGCCTATTTCTGCGCCGCCTTGAGCTCCTTCTCAAAGGCTATTTTCGATTTCGCCACCAGGCGCGGCAGTAGATCGGTATCGACGAAAGCATCTTTGTCGCCGGCCTCCTGTTTCGCCTTGCGTTCGAACACATCGGCGAATTCGGGATGTGCAGGAAGAACGACATCGGCCTCCAGCAAAGTCATCCGTTCGAAGCTCTTGCGAAAATCATCCACGATGCCGGGATAGCTGTTGTTGCCCACCAGTATGTTGCCCGCGACGGTGATGCTGCAGGGGAACACGACGCGGCGCTTCACGCCATTGTCCATCGCGGTGGTCGACCACGTGGTGCAGCCTTTGGTATGACCCGGCGTGGCGATGGCGGCCATCTTCACGTTTCCAACGGCGACAACATCGCCGTCCTTGAGCGCCCTGTCGACCTTGACGGCCGGGAAGATCGCGCCGCCGTAATTGGTATCGCCTTCCTGCCTGCCGTTCTCGAGCGCGGACCGGTCCGCTTCCATGGCCATGACCTGCGCCCCCGTGTCCCGCTTCAATTTCGCGATGCCGGCGGCGTGGTCGAAATGGGCATGGCTGTTGACAATGATCTTGACGTCCCTGAGTTCGAAACCCAGCGTGCGAATGTTCTTCTCGATGTGTCCGACATTTTTGGCAAGCGTGCCATCGAGCAGGATCGCACCCTTGTCCGAAACCACGAGGTAGGACGCCAGGCCCTTTGTGCCGACATAGTAGATGTTGTCGAGAATCTTGAATGGTTTCGTCTGCTCGGTCCAGGCCGCCGGTTGGGTGACCAAAGCTGCCGCGAATGTGCAAGACGTAACGAAGATCGCAATTGCGGATGACAATATTTTTCTCATGTCGAAGATTCCTTTTGGGCTAGAAGCTTGTTTTGAGGCAGAATGGACACATATTCGCCGTTTGCCGGGTCGACAAACGATGAAATCTCGCCGCAGACATTAGAAAATCTAAGGCTTTAATGGATCGTTCCCGCCTTCCGCTCAACGCGTTGCGTGCTTTCGAAGCATCTGCACGACATCTCAGTTTCACCCGTGCAGGCATCGAGCTTCGGGTCACCCAGGCGGCCGTCAGCCATCAGGTGAAGCATCTCGAAGCCTTGCTGGGCGTATCGCTTTTCCGGCGCCTGCCGCGCGGCCTGATGGTGACGGAAGAAGGTGAGGCGCTGCTGCCCGTCGTCCGCGAATCGTTTGATCGGGTGGGGGATGCGCTTGATCGCTTCGAGGACGGCCATGTCCGCGAGGTTCTGACCGTTGGCGCGGTTGGAACCTTCGCCGTGGGTTGGCTGCTGCCGAGGCTGAAGGCATTCCGAACGCGCGCGCCTTTCGTCGATCTCAGGCTTTCGACCAACAACAATCGCGTCGACATCGCCGCCGAGGGATTGGATTACACTATAAGGTTCGGCTCCGGCGCATGGCACGGCCTGGATGCAACAGAGCTGTTCAAAGCCCCACTATCGGTGCTGTGCACGCCTGAGATTGCCGCTGACCTGTCCGCGCCCGAGGACATATTCAGATACACATTGCTCAAATCCTATCGCAGCGACGAATGGCCGAGCTGGCTTGCGGCAACGGGCCTGAAGGAAATGACCTCGCCATTGCGAGGCATGGTGTTCGACTCGTCGCTCTCCATGATGGAGGCCGCACTGCAAGGGGCTGGCGTGGCGCTGGCGCCCCCGTTGATGTTTCCGAGATTGCTGGGCGCGGGCGCAATCGTCCAGCCGTTTCAGGTTTCGATCACGACCGGCAGCTATTGGCTGACTAGGCTGCAGAGCAAAAGCCCGACGCGCGCGATGCAGGCGTTCGCGAACTGGCTCCAGGAGGCGTGAGTCACGCGACTGATTTGATCGAACCGGCGGGTGACATGTTCGTCTTCGGCCTTGGCGCCGGCTGCAGTTTTTTCGGAAAATTAATCTCCAAAACGGCCAAAAGCCGAAAAATCAGCCATTGCATTTATTTTCTATATTTTTTATAGATTAAAAATGTCATGGAGCGACCGGATGAAAAAAGTACGTGTGATAGGCATATCGGGCAATGTGAAAGCCCCCTCGCGAACCTCGGCGCTCGTCGGCTCGATCCTTGGCTCGATCGAAAAGCAGATCGACGCGGAAGTCAGGCAAATTGACCTCCTCGACGCGGCTCCCATCCTGTTCAAGGCACTCCGTTCGGACCAGCTCGATGAGGCCGGTCAGGAGATCGTGCGCGCCGTCGAGACCGCCGATGCGCTTGTCGTGGGCACGCCGGTCTATCGTGCGTCCTATTCAGGAGCGCTCAAGCATCTTTTCGACCTAGTCCATTTCGAAGCGCTGATCGGGCGGCCCGTCATATTGGCCGCCACCGGAGGCACGCCGCTGCATGGCCTTATGACCGAGCACCAGCTGCGTCCGCTGTTCGGCTTCTTCAAGGCGATCACACTGCCGACCGCGATCTACGCGCTGGAGGCCGATTTCGAATCCCATCGCCTCGTCAACGCCGACATCGCCCGCCGCATAGGCCTCGCCGTGCGTGAACTCGAAGTCGTGCTGCCGGCCAGCCGCCAGCTTGTTTCAACGAACCATTCGACCGACAGGCCGCGCCTTTCGGCCTGATTTCATTACTGGAGGGAACCAATGCCGCATTCCAAGAGAGAACCTTTGAAATTCGCCTACTGGGTGCCGAATGTTTCGGGAGGCCTGGTCATCAGCTCGATCGAGCAGCGCACCGATTGGGGCATCGACTACAATCGCAAGCTGGCGCAGATCGCGGAGGCTTCGGGGTTCGACTACGCGCTGAGCCAGATCCGGTTCACGGCAGGCTATGGCGCCGACAACCAGCATGAATCCCTGTCGTTCAGCCATGCGCTGCTGGCGGCTACGGAGAAGCTCCGGGTGATTGCCGCCGTTCTTCCCGGCCCCTGGCATCCGGCGCTTCTGGCCAAGCAGGTCGCTTCGATCAGCCATTACACCAACGGCCGCATCGATGTGAATGTCGTTTCCGGCTGGTTCCGGGGCGAGTTCTCGTCGATCGGGGAGCCCTGGCTCGATCACGATGAGCGCTACCGCCGTTCGGAAGAGTTCATCCGCGCCATTCGCGGCATCTGGACCGAGGAAAGCTTCAACCTCCGCGGCGATTTCTACCGTTTCACGGATTATTCGATGAAGCCCAAGCCGCATGGCGGCATTCCGCAGGTTTTCCAGGGCGGTTCGTCCCGTGCAGCGCGCGACATGGCTTCCCGAGTGTCGGATTGGTACTTCACCAACGGCAACACGCCGGAAGGTCTGGCGGCGCAGGTGGACGATATCCGCACGAAGGAAAAGGCTTTCGGCAAGCCGTATCGCACCCGGATCGGCATGAACGCCTTCGGCATCGTTCGCGACACCGAAAAAGAAGCCCAGGAAGTGCTGAAGGAGATCATCGACAAGGCGATCCCCGATGCCGTCAACGGCTTCAAGCATGAGGTGCAGAATGCCGGCGCCGCTTCCCCCGAACGCGAAGGCAACTGGGCGAAGTCGACGTTCCAGGACCTCGTGCAGTACAATGATGGTTTCCGCTCCAACCTGATCGGCACGCCCGAACAGGTCGCCGAGCGCATCATCGGCCACAAGCGGGCCGGCGCGGATTTGATCCTGCTCGGCTTCCTGCATTTCCAGGAAGAGGTGGAGGATTTCGGCAGGAAGGTCCTTCCGATCGTCCGGGAGCTCGAAGCCCAGGAAGATACGGCCCGCGAAGCCGCCGAGTGACGCGTAACGCAACCGAGACGATAGAAATGGCGTCCCGACATCGGGATGCCGACGGGGAAGGCGTGCCCGGACTTGAGGCCGCTTGATCAGAGGGATCGATATGCTCGATGCGCATTACACATTTTCTGCCCTCGACGGCAGCACCGCCTTTCGGGAGTTTCCATCGATCCCGGCACGGCCTCAGCAGAGGTCGTTGACGGGAGATAGAGCGCCGCCGATCAGCCTCGTGGACGAGCCGGTGCTCGCGCTCGACGATATCAGCCTTTCCTTCGGCGGCGTGATCGCGCTTGCAAATGTAAGCCTCTCGATCCGTCCGGGCGAGATACGCGCGATCATCGGCCCAAACGGTGCCGGCAAGAGTTCGCTCGTCAATGTCATCAGCGGCCTCTACCGTCCGGATTCGGGGTCGATCCGCCTCAACGGATATGCCTTCTCCCGCATTCCGGCCAGTCGTGCCGCACGCCTCGGCCTCGCCCGCACGTTTCAGAACCTGGCCTTGTTCAAGGGGCTGACGGTGCTGGAGAATGTCATGTCGGGCCTCGCCTTCGCCCGTCATTCCACCTTCATCGGCCAGGCGCTCGGCTTGCCCTGGGCACGGCGCGAAGACCGCGATGCCCGCCAGCGGGCGACCGCGATCCTCGGTTTCCTGCATCTCGAAGCCGTAAGCCATCGGCTGGCGGGTTCTCTGCCCTATGGATTGCAGAAGCGGGTCGAACTTGCTCGTGCCCTGGTCGCCAACCCTGAAATCCTGCTGCTCGACGAACCGATGGCCGGCATGACGGCGACGGAAAAGCAGGAAATGGCCGGCTTCATCCGCCGGACGCGCGAGATCTACGGAACGACCATCATCCTGATCGAGCACGATATCGGCGTCGTCATGGGCCTCTCCGACCGCATTGCCGTGCTCGATTACGGCCGCAAGGTCGCCGACGGCACGCCCGCCGAAGTCCGGGCCGACCAGGCTGTCATCGATGCCTATCTCGGCATCGCGCGGGATGACGACCACGGGGACGATATCTGATGGCCGAGAGCTTCGATTACCTGTTCTTCATCGAGGTGCTTACCGGCGGTCTGCTCTCCGGCGTCATGTATTCGCTGGTCGCGATCGGCTTCGTGCTGATCTACAAGACGTCGGGCGTGCTGAACTTCGCCCAAGGCGCCATGCTGCTCTTTGCGGCGCTGACTTTCGTATCGTTGGTCGAGCGCGGCGTGCCCTTCGCGGTAGCGCTTGGAATTACCTTTGCCGTCATGGTGCTGATGGGAATCACCGTCGAGCGCGTGGTTCTGCGGCCTCTCGTCAACAAGCCCCCGATTACGCTCTTCATGGCAACGCTGGGCCTGTCCTACGTCATCGAAGGCGCCGCCCAGCTTCTCTGGGGAACGCAGGTGCATGCCCTCGATCTCGGCATCGAGGATATCCCATTCGAATTCTACGGGGTCTTCGTCTCGAAGTTCGACCTTTTTGCCTCGGGCGTCGCCGCGGTCATGGTGGCCGGCCTGACTCTCTTCTTCCGCTACACCCGCGTGGGCTTGTCCTTCCGCGCCGTGGCTGACGATCAGTTCGCGGCACTAACGGTTGGCCTGCGCCTGCCGCGCATCTGGGCCACGGTCTGGGCTGCCTCTGGCCTCGTGGCGCTGGTTGCCGGTCTGCTCTGGGGTGCGCGATCCGGCGTACAGTTCTCGCTCTCGCTGGTCGTGCTGAAGGCGCTGCCGGTATTGGTGCTCGGCGGTTTCGACTCGATTGCCGGCGCCATCGTCGGCGGGCTGATCATCGGCGCCTCGGAAAAACTCGCGGAGGTCTATGTCGGCGAATATTTCGGCGGCGGCATCGAGGGCTGGTTTGCCTATGTCCTGGCGCTCGCCTTCCTGCTCGTCCGGCCCTCGGGCCTGTTCGGCCAGAAACTCGTGGAAAGGGTCTGACATGGCCGCCATCACCGCCGATCGCGCCGACGGCCCGGACGCACTTGCTTGGGTGGCGCCTGTCGCGATCCTCATCGTCGCCTTTACTATCGTGCCCCTTCTCGGCTCGAATTATCTGATCGAAGCGATCATGCTGCCCTTCCTGGCGCTCTCATTGGCTGGTGTCGGGCTCAATCTTCTGACCGGTTATGCGGGCCAGGTGTCGCTCGGAAGTGCTGCCTTCATGGCCGTCGGCGCCTTTGCCGCGTTCAACTTCAACTTCCGGATCGACGGCCTGCCGTTGATTGTCAGCGTCATGCTCGCCGGTGGCGTGGCGGCGGCGGTCGGCATCGTCTTCGGCCTGCCAAGCCTCCGCCTGAAGGGTTTTTATCTGGCGGTCTCGACACTTGCCGCGCAGTTCTTCGTTCAATGGGCACTGACCAAGTTCGGCTGGTTCTCGAACTATAATCCTTCCGGCGTCATCGATGCTCCGGCGCTTTCGATCGCGGGCATCGTGTTCGAGGGATCTGTCGGCCGCTATTATTTCGCGCTGATCATCGTGACCGCTCTGACCTTCTTCGCCTGGCGGGTGGCCACCTCGCAGACTGGCCGCAACTTCATCGCCGTGCGCGACAACGAGACCGCAGCGAAGTTCATCGGTGTGCCGGTGCTCAAGACCAAACTGCTCGCCTTCGCGCTGTCGTCCTTCATCATCGGCGTCGCGGGCGTGCTCTGGGCCTTTGCCTATCTCAGGACCGTCGAGCCGGCGGGCTTCAATCTCGATCGCTCGTTCCAGATCCTGTTCATCATCATCATCGGCGGACTGGCGACGATCCGCGGGGCCTTTTTCGGCGCGGCGCTGATCGTCGTCTTCCCGGTGGTCCTGTCGCGGATTGGCTCGTTTCTGCTCGGCGACATGTTCGACTCCGGTGTCCTCGACATGAGCGAGCGCATCGTGCTCGGCGCGCTGATTATCGCATTCCTGATTTTGGAACCCGACGGGCTAGCCGCACTCGGCCGGCGGCTCTGGTCCAGGATCAGAACGAAAGTCGGATCGCCGTCGGAAGCCTGACCGCCAGCGATTCGCGCGCATTCAACCTGAAAACACCATCGGGACCGGACCTTGTCCGGCCAACAGAAGGAGCATGCCTCATGACAAGCCTGAAAACCCTCTTAAGAACCGCTGCTGCGGGCCTCGTCTTCTCCATCGCCGCGGTGGCCTTGCCCGCCCAGGCCGACGAACAGTATTTCCCGCTGCAGAGCTACCGCGTCGGCCCCTATGCCGCTGGCGGCACCGGCTTCTTCGGTGGTTTCATCGACTACATGAACCTGATCAACACCCGCGATGGCGGCGTCAACGGCGTCAAGCTGACCTGGGACGAATGCGAGACCCAGTATGAGGTCGAGCGCGGCGTCGAATGCTACGAGCGCCAGAAGAGCCGCGCCAACGCCGCTGCTTGGAACCCGCTCTCGGTCGGCATCGCCTATGCCATGATCGACCGCATCGCCACCGACAAGGTGCCACTGATCACCGTCAACCACGGCCGGACCGACTCCACCGACGGCCGCGTCTTCCCGTATGTCTTCCCGCTGCTGCTTAATCCCTATTCCGAAACCTCCGGCATCGTAAACTACCTCGCGTCGAAGGAAGGGAGCCTCGAAAACCTCAAGGGCAAGAAGATCGTGGTGCTCTACCATGGTTCGCCCTATGGCAAGGAAACCATTCCGATCTATGAGCTCCTCGCCCAGAAATACGGCTTCACCGTTCAGCAGATCGAAGTGCCGCATCCGGGCAACGAGCAGCAGTCGCAATGGCTGACCATCCGCCGCGCGAAGCCCGATTATGTGGTCCTGCGCGGTTGGGGCGTCATGAACCCCGTGGCCCTGAAGACCGCCCAGAAGGTCGGCTTCCCCGCGACCAAGATCGTCGGCAACGTCTGGTCCAATTCGGAAGAGGACGTGATCCCCGCCGGTGACGCCGCGATCGGCTACACCGCCATCACCACCCAGGCATCCGGCGCCGATTATCCCATCGTTAAGGAGATCGTCGCATCCATCTACGACAAGGGCCTGGGCAATCTCGAGGACAAGAAGCGTATCGGCTCGGTCTACCACAATCTCGGCATCGTCAACGGTATCCTCAATGTCGAGGCGATCCGTATCGCCCAGGAGAAGTTCGGCAAGCGGACGCTGACCGGCGACGAGGTTCGCTGGGGCTTCGAGCATCTGAAGCTCGATGAGGCCAAGGTCGCCGCACTCGGCGCGAAGGACTTGTTCCACTCGATCAACGTCAGCTGGGATAATCACGAAGGCGAAGGCTATGTGACCTTCCAGCAGTGGGACGGCAAGAAATGGAACGTGGTTTCCGACTGGATCGCACCGGATTGGAAATTGCTGCGCCCCATCATTGAAAAGTCGTCCGAGGCCTATGCCAAGGAAAAGAACATCAAGATCCGCACGTCGGCCGAAGCCGAAAATGTCCTGAATTAATGTGCTCGGGCGGCGTCGCCCTCCAGCCTAGCCGCCCGATGGCATGCGGATTCGGTCCTGAACACCGGATCCGCATGCCGCTGAAACCCACTGATGGAGCAACCCATGGCCGATCCAGCCATCCTGCTTGATGTCGCATCGATACACGCGAATTACAGTCAGACGATTCGCGCGCTGAATGGCGTCAGCCTATCCGTCCGCAAGGGCGAAATCCTCGCGGTCCTGGGCTCCAACGGCGCGGGCAAGACGACCACGCTCCGGGCAATCTCGAACCTGCTTCCGGCCGAACGCGGCCAGGTGACCTCGGGTTCGATCACCTTCGAGGGCGAGAGCGTGCTCACGCGCAAGCCCGCCGACCTTGTCCGTGCCGGGCTGGTTCAGGTGCTTGAGGGCCGGCATTGTTTCAAAAGCCTGAATGTCGAGGAAAACCTCGTGTCCGGCGGCCTCGGGCGAAGTGCGACCCGTGCTGAAATCGCAAGTGATCTCGAATTCGTCTATCAGACATTTCCCCGCCTCAAGGAGAAGCGCCGCGTTTCCGCCGGCCTGATCTCGGGTGGTGAGCAGCAGATGACGGCCATCGGCCGGGCACTGATGTCGCGGCCGCGGCTTCTGGTGCTCGACGAGCCCTCCATGGGCTTGGCACCCATGATCATCCGGGACATTTTCCGGGCACTCAAGCGGCTCAATCGGGAGAGCGGCCTGTCCATCCTGGTGGCGGAGCAGAACTCCACCGTCGCACTCCAATATGCCGACTTCGCCACAGTGGTCGAAAACGGCCGAACCGTGCTTTCCGGCACTGCCGCCGAATTGCGCTCCCGCGAAGACATCAAGGCCTTCTATCTCGGCGAGGCCGACAGTCTTTCCACCGGCAGGCCCGCAGCCTGATCAGAAAAGGAGAACTCCATGAACATCAATGCCAATATCAAAGATGCCGCCGTACCGGGCGTCGCGCGCCCTAAGCAACCGGCCCATGTCATCAAGTCGGATGCCGAGGCGATCGAAATCGCCCACCGTCTCGCGGCGGAATTCATAAAGGGATCAGCCGCGCGCGACCGCGAGCGGATCTGGCCCGTCGAGCAACTCGACGCGTTCTCGCAGAGCGGCCTCTGGTCGATCAATGTGCCAAAGGCGTTCGGCGGCCCCGAGGTCTCCTATGCGACACTCGCCAAGGTGGTCGAGATCATCTCGGAAGCGGATTCCTCGATCGGCCAGATCTCGCAGAACCATCTCGGCGTGGTGGCCGCGATCCGCACTGTGTCCGACCCCGCGCAGCAGAAATTGCTGTTCGGCGAGATCCTTAAAGGCACCCGCTTCGGCAATGCCTTCTCGGAATTCGGCTCAAAACGTGCTGTGGATTTCGAAACCAAGTTCACCGACCATGGCGACCATATCGTCGTCAACGGCCGCAAGTTCTATTCCTCAGGCGCGCTGCTCGCCCACAAGGTGCCGATCGTCGCGCTCGATGACGAAGGCCGCGCCTGGTATGCGATCGCCGACCGCGATGCACCGGGCCTCACCGTGATCGACGATTGGTCGAGCTTCGGCCAGCGCACCACGCTCTCGGGCACGGTCATCCTCGACAATGTGAAGGTCGACAAGGCCTGGCTCGTTCCCGGCTATAAGGGCTATGAAGTGCCGACGGCCGACGGTGCGATCTTCCAGATCATCCAGGTCGCGGTCGATACCGGCATCGCCTCGGCGGCGATCAAGGAAACGATCGATTTCGTCCGTACCAAGTCGCGCGCCTGGGTGGACAGCGGCGTCGACAATGCGTGGGACGACCCCTACACGATCCAGGCCGTCGGCACCCTCAATCTCCGGCTCCACGCAGCGCAGGCGCTGCTGGAGAAGGCCGGTCACGCCATCGACCGCGCCGTGGCCAACCCGAATGCTCAAACCGTCGCCGAGGCCCAGATCATCACGGCCGAGTCAAAGATTCTATCAACGGAGATCGCCATCGAGGCGACTAACAAGCTCTTCGAACTCGCCGGCACCCGCTCGACGCTGGCCGAGCACAATCTCGACCGCCATTGGCGCAATGCCCGGACGCACACCCTCCACGACCCCGTGCGCTGGAAATACTCGATCCTGGGAAAATACTATCTCAACGGCGAGAACCCGCCGCTTCACGCCTGGAGTTGAGCAATATCAAACGCGGCGTCCGCTCGCTGACGCCGCGCCTACTGCCTGGAACTTTGAGCGGCAGCACGATCGATACATCTGCCTGACCCCAACCGCATCCTGCCGCTGGTATTTCCCGCGCGACCCATATTCGTCCCCGACAGCGGCCACCAGAAGCTCATATTTGACCCTTGACCTTACCAGCTTGGAAGGATCGTCTATTTGTGCAGTTAGTGAAAGGGACCTCCCATGACTGTGCTGAAGAAACAAGAAGGACAGGGATTCGAGCCCTCTTGGGCGGAGTTCGGCATCGACGGCATGACCTGCTCCGGTGATGGCAGATGCGTTACCCGATCAGCCGGCATCATCTGTTGAACATTCGTAAAGTACCGTGTCACTCGATGCTTCGATACCCTTCATGCTGACGTCATATCCCCACAGCCGGCGTATATGCGCCAAGGTCGCATCGCGGGTTTTGCCTTCAAGCAGAACGTCGTCCTTTACTGTGTGCAGCAGTCGAAGTTGTCGGTCACCAAGCAGGTCGACATCGACCACCTGTATGTCCGGTTTGCTGGTCCCGAGATCGTAATTGCGGGCGAGCGCTGAGCGCACGGCGGAATAGCCTCGCTCGTTGTGAATGGATCTGACCTCGCAGAACCTGTCGTTCGCGCGGTCGGAAAGCTGGAACAGGCGGAATTCACGCATTACGGCGGGGCTAAGATATTGCAGGATGAAGGATTCATCGCGATGATTGGCCCAGGCGTCGATGAGCGTGCCGCGCCAATCGCCACTGCCCGCCATGTCGGGAAACCACTCGCGATCCTCCGCCGTCGGCTCGGTGCAGATGCGCTGGATATCCTGCATCATCGCGAAACCCAGCGCATAGGGATTGATCCCGGAATAGCGCGGATCGTCGAAACCCGGCTGGAAGACCACATTGGCGTGGCTCGCCAGAAGCTCGAGCACCGCACCCTCGCTGATTTTGCCCAGATCGAACAGCCTGTTGATGATCGTGTAATGAACGAAAGTCGCGCAGCCCTCGTTCATCACCTTGGTCTGGGCCTGCGGATAGAAATATTGCCCGATGACGCGCACGATCCTGAGTATCTCGCGCTGCCAGGGTTCGAGGATCAGACTGTTCTTTTCAAGGAAATAGAGCAGGTTCTCCTCGGGAAGGTTCAATTTTCCCTTTCGCTCCGATGCGTCGCGCTCCGCCTCCTCGGTGTCCGGGGATTCGGACGCCGAGGGTAGCGTCCGCCATAAGTCGCTGTAATTCTGCTCCTCGTATTCCAGACGTTCCCGCATCCGCTCTCTCACCTTTTCCGAGGAAAGACGGGGCGGGCGGCGGTAGTGGAAGACGCCTTGGTCCATCAAGGCATGGGCCGAGTCGAGAATTTCCTCAACCGCATTGACGCCATGGCGCTCTTCGCATTTGGCGATATATTTCTTCGCGAAATCCATGTAGCCGAGGATCGCGCCCGCGTCGGTCCATTGGCGGAACAAATAGTTGTTCTTGAAGAAATGATTGTGGCCGAAAGCAGCATGCGCGACGACCAATGTCTGCATCGGCATGGTGTTTTCTTCCATGAGATAGGTGATGCAGGGGCTGGAATTGATCACGAGTTCATACGCCAGCCCGCGGTGACCCTTGCGATAGAGCTGGCTCTCGAACACGAAGCGCTTGCCGAACGACCAGTGCTGGTACATGAGCGGCATACCGACGGAGGAATAGGCATCCAGCATCTGCTCGGAGGAAATGATCTCGATCTGGTTGGGATAGACATCAAGTCCCATCTCATCGATCGCGATCGTCTCGATGGCGTCATAGGCGCGCGAAAGGGTTTCGAAGTTCCACTCGGAACCGTCAAACAGCAGGCTCGATGCCGCGTGCGTCGCCATTCGTTTTTCCTTCACTTGCGCATTTCAACGGGTTGATGCCGGGCAAAGAGTTTCCGGAACACGGGATAGATGTCGGCGGGCTTGGATATGCGGGTCATCTGGAAATTCGGCATCTTGCCATGAACCGTCCAGTAGGCGCGCCAGAGCGACGTGCCGTTATCGGTCGCGCCGAATATGCCACTTTCGCGCTCGTCGATGATCTCGACATAGGCGTAATACTGGCAGAGTTTCATCAGCGACTCGCGAAGCAGATATGCGCAACGTTCGGAGTCGCCGTTGGCATTGTCGCCATCCGAGGCCTGTGCGGCATAGATGTTCCAGATGTTCGACGGATAGCGGTCGGTGATAACGCGATGCATCTCCTCGAGCGCCGAAGAGACGACCGTGCCGCCACTCTGCCTGTCGTAAAAGAAGGTCTGCTCATCCACTTCCCGCGCCTCGTCGGTGTGGCGTATGAAGACGATGTCGATCCGCTCGTATCGGCGTTTGAGAAAAAGATGCAGCAGGACGAAGAAGCGCTTGGCCAAATCCTTCTCGCGCTCGCCCATCGAGGCCGACACATCCATCAGGCAGAACATCACCGCATTCGCATTCGGCAAAGGCTGCTTTTCGAAGCGATTGAACCGGACATCGACGGGATCGACATAGGCGATACGCCGCCGGCGCCGCTCCAGCGTTTCCAATTCCTCGCGCAGGCTTTGCAATCTCTGGCGTTGGAACTGTGAAGGTTTTTCTTCCCTCTCCAGTTCGGCAATCTCGTCGATGATAGCATGGAACTCCCGTTTACTGGGGCGCCCTAGCGCGACGCGTCGCCCGAAGCTGTTGCGCATGGTGCGCCCGACATTGATATTGGTGGGCGTGCCCGCTGTCGTGAAGCCGACGCGGCGCGGCTTGAAGGTCACGGTCTCCTTGAGGTTCAGCTTCACCATGTCGGGCAGTTCGAGGTCCTCGAAGAAAAGGTCGAGCACCTCATCTCGCGACAGGATGAAGACGAAGTCGTCCTCGCTGCCATCTCCCATGCCGGGCCTGCCGCGACCGCTTCCACCTGTGCCACCCTCCGGTTTCGATATTCTATCACCCGGCGAGTAGTCCCGATTGCCGGGCAGCACATATTGGCGGTCGCCGGTATTCGCAGACGGCCGGAAGCTCGGCTCATCGGCGCCCCGTTTCGGCATGGGCACGCCGTGAGCAGTATCGACGTCCGCGATGTTGTCCGATTTCACCTGGTCGCGGATGACGCGCTTGACCTCCTCGTGGACGCGCTTGAGGAAGCGTTGCCTGTTGCTGAGACTCTTGTCCTTCGGATTAAGCCGTCGGTCGATAAAATTCGGCATCTGCCTGCCTCCGCTTGGACAGCGTTAGCCGGCCTTGTTGACGCGCATGTACCAATCCACGAGCCGCCGGACCTGTCGCACGGTATATCCACGATCGGTCATGCGCTGGACGAATTGTGCGTGTTGCTTCTCGGTGGCACTGTCCTTCTTGGAGCCGAAGCTGATGACCGGCAGAAGGTCCTCGACCTGGCCGAACATGCGTTTTTCGATCACTTCCCTGAGCTTTTCGTAGCTGGTCCAGCTTGGGTTGCGGCCATTGTTCTTGGCGCGGGCGCGAAGCGTGAACTTCACCACCTCGTTGCGGAAATCCTTCGGATTGGCGATGCCGGCGGGTTTCTCGATCTGCGAGAGCTCGCCGTCGAGTACCTCGCGATTGAGGATCTGACCCGTATCCGCATCTTTGAAGTCCTGGTCTTCGAGCCAGGCATCCGCATAGGAAATGTAACGATCGAAGAGGTTCTGGCCGTACTCGCTATAGGATTCGAGATAGGCTTTCTGGATCTCGTGGCCAATGAACTCGGCATAGCGAGCGGCGAGTTCGGATTTGATGAAGTCGAGATAAGAGGCCTCGATTTCCTTGGGGAACTGCTCGCGCCGGATCGCCAGCTCGAGAATATACATGAGATGCACCGGATCGGCCGCGACTTCCTTGGTGTCGTAGTTGAAGGTTTCCGACAGGACCTTGAAGGCAAACCGCGTGCTGACGCCGGTCATGCCTTCATCGACGCCGGCGGCGTCACGGTATTCCTGCAGAGATTTCGCCTTCGGATCGGTGTCCTTGAGGTTTTCGCCGTCATAGACCCGCATCTTGGTGTAGGTCGGCGAGTTCTCATGTGGCGAAAGCCGTGTCGCGACGGTGAAGCGACTGAGATTTTCCAGCACCTCCGGCGCGCAGGGGCTCTTTGAAAGCTCGCTTTCGCGAAGCAGCTTCTCGTATATCTGCCGTTCCTCGGTGATCCTCAGGCAATAGGGAACCTTGACCACCAGGATGCGGTCGAGGAAGGCCTCATTGTTCTTGTTGTGCTTGAACTGCAGCCATTCCGACTCATTGGAATGGGCCAGCACGATGCCCTGATAGGGGAATGCGCCGAAATTTTCCGTGCCGTTATAGCTGCCCTCCTGGGTGGCGGTCAGCAACGGATGCAGGACCTTGATCGGCGCCTTGAACATTTCCACGAATTCGAGAAGTCCCTGCGTGGTCCTGTTGAGACCGCCGCTATGGGAATAGGCGTCGGGATCGGCCTGGCTGAAGTTTTCCAGTTGTCTTATATCGACCTTGCCGACCAGCGCCGAGACATCCTGGTTGTTCTCGTCGCCCGGCTCGGTCTTGGCGATGGCGATCTGGCGGAGCCGCGAGGGCATGAGCTTCACGACGCTGAATTTCGAAATGTCGCCGCCGATCTCGTCCAGTCGCTTGGTAGCCCAAGGCGATATCAATCCCGTGAGCCTTCTTCTCGCTATACCATACTTATCTTCGAGCAGGTCCGCCATCCGGTCCGGGTGGAAAAGGCCGAGCGGCGATTCAAAGACCGGGCTGATCTTGTCGTCGATGGCCAGCGTATAGATGGGCAATTGCTCCATCAACTTCTTGAGACGTTCGGCGAGTGACGACTTGCCGCCGCCAACAGGCCCGAGCAGATAAAGTATCTGCTTGCGTTCCTCGAGCCCCTGGGCGGCATATCTGAAATAGCCGACGATGCGCTCGATCGTGTCTTCCATGCCATGGAAGTCCGCGAAGGTGGGATAGACCTTGATCGTCCTGTTGGAAAAAATCCGGCCAAAGCGTTCATCGGCACTGGTATCGATCAATTCAGGATCGCCGATGGCTTCGACCATCCGCTCCTGAGCCGTCGCATACATGCTTTTATCGTCACGGCACGCGAGGAGGTATTCCTGTAAACTCAGCTTCTCTTGTGCGCCACTTGTATAAGTTTTTGAAAAGAGATCAAAAACGTCGTTTTCATTCGCCCGCATGGAACTCTCCCGCGGCCGCTTACTTGAAGACGCGATCGTCGTGACGGCCGCCTGTTAACGAACGAATTCGAGGACAATTTGTTCCGTTGACCAGCTCAATTCGTGGACAATTTCGCCCGTCAGGACAGAGACGATTGGCTCGGCCGTACATCTGGGTACAACCTTCGCCAATCGCCTCTGCCCTGACGAAAACCTGCTCCGGCAGAACCAGTTCCATTTCAATGCAAGAGGCTCTAAAACTCGGCCACTTTGCTCCATGCGGAAGTTGAGAGACGCTCCGGTCTGTATGGAACAGGGTCAACAAGGGGCGCTCGTCCGGTGATGAGATCTGCAATCAGATGGCCCGCACCGGGGCCGATGCCGAAGCCATGTCCGCTGAAACCGGCTGCAAGAATGAAGCCGGATATGCTGGGAACCTCGCCGATCGCGGGCACGCCGTCAGGTGTGCTGTCGATATAACCCGCCCATTTCGATGCGATTTTGGCTTTTGCGAGAGCCGGCAGCAACTGCCGGGCCCGGCGAAGGATTTCCGAAATTGTGCTCTCGTCGACAGCGGGATCAAGAATGCGCATGCGCTCCATGCGCGTCGGTTCGTCCAGCCGCCAGCGCGAGAGCGATTCATGTCCCGACCGCCAGCCTTCAAGCCCGCCGGGTGCTAGGCTGCGCCAGCGGCGGGCGAACATCGGCACGAAAAATCGGGCAAACCGCAATTGCTGCGCTGTGACGTCGACCCTGGCACGACC
>Ga0307515_10009783_pt1 | contig 18476 bp, 18 predicted proteins | sample 17_EM_MG_FD_194513 | JGI IMG/M metagenome (GOLD analysis project Ga0307515, IMG submission 194513) | Populus trichocarpa ectomycorrhiza microbial communities from riparian zone in the Pacific Northwest, United States - 17_EM | ecosystem: Host-associated > Plants > Roots > Unclassified | place...
GCCTTGGTGAGGTGTTCCAAAAAAGAAGATCCCACGGGTTGAATCTAGGATGGGCTTATGACGAGGATTTCGATATGACTCCATTAGTATCTGCCAGAGGGAATTATGAGCTTGCGGTTGAACGCTTTAAAGGCGCACATGCTCACTTGTAGTATCAAAATGCCTCCCAAACTGTGCCCTAGGAAAATGATGGGCCGGTCCTTATGTGCAGAATACGATTATCAACACCTAGACCTCGTTGCTACTAAAGACGCTTGCATACCTTGGCCGTGCTTCTAGAATTTTCTAGCTGCTGAATAAAGTTTCTTCAGTAGTCGACCAGTCTCTTGTCGCTTCTATCAAGTCTAACGAGGCTACTGTCATAACCGTACGTCATAATCCTAACACTATTGACATCTTTTGGTAGGAAATCTTTAAGCCACATTTGGTGAGTCTCACGGCTCCTCCAGGAACCAAAGGCATGGCCTGCAAGGCCAGTCACAGCAACAACACTGAGTAGGACTGAAGTCAGAACCAAAGTTCAGGTAGATCAAGTGCAACTAACTCTGCAACAATTTTCCCTTCGGGAGAATTCAATGGCGTCAAGCCATAAAAATAACTATCAATCACAATATTATTGTCCGTGGTGTGCACATGGTTGAAATCATTTGGCTTGAGACCATGAAAGTATTTCGTACAGGTCCCTAAATTAAGCAACGCAGTTTGAGTCTGAGTCGAGTCCAGACACGGGTAGAGCGAAAGCTGAGGATTATGATCTTCGAGACAGGGGTCGATCGTTTCGAGAGTGGCAAGTAGAGTATCCTCCTTCCAATCTGGCGGAATGTTGGCTATTCGGAAACACTTTGGCCCATCATTACTGGTGCGGGTGAGGCTACGGCCGCGATCGTCGGTATCGGAAAGCAAAGAGCTACTTAAATCACACTCGTTAGGTCGGGATGTATTTTTGACCTCACATGACATGTATGGTGCTGCTGTAGCTGTAGGACTATATGTAGCAGCATGAAAAGTGGAAGTGGATCCTTCCGCTTGTGACCAGAGTTGGTGGGCTGAAGCTGGTGATGGCGACGGGGCGGGGCGCTTATTCGATGGCAGGTCGGGCCCCAGATGATCTGGTGCTCGTCGTTTAGACATCGTTGTACCTAGGTTGATGCGAGGCTTGAAAGTGTGATCAATAAATCAAAGAAATTGAATGGCTTTATTCAAGGTTTGTTAGGGACGACGCTAGTTCGATTGAACAGAAGTGGGACGGGGTAATAGACTGTTCCTCAATTGCTGTTACCGATGGGAACAGGTATTATTTTACGCCCCCATTGCGCCTTGCGTTCGCACACAAAGTGAGCTAAATTTATTGATGATATGATTGGCGGCACACCGATTACAAGGTTATTTAGTGCAGATGATCAATGGTTGGTATGTGGATACACGACACCTGGCCTAGTTCCAATCCCAAATTGTTACAGTACATGCGAAACTCAAAATTAAATAGCGTCAGCTGCGGCACAACGAACGTGCACGGTGGATAAATTCAAATGGCAAAGTTTGAATTCGGACTGCATTGCACCGCATGGTGCCGGATTAAGCCTTAAGGGTAAGATGTTTCATACACAGCCAAAGTAGAGACTAACCTAGCTAGGTTAACTTGCGGGGTAACCGTACGCTTTGGTTTCTAGCTTCATCCAATAATCGGCTGCATCCTAATCCATTCAATGATGCGGCAAACCCGGTTTGTGCTCCTGGAACAAAATGTATACTGCAATCGATCCATACGAACCAGGGTGAGAACAGGGATTTTAGTGATTCAAGTATTGAGTACCGGTCACCACTCTAAGAAGTTTAGAAAACTATCATGCACTTCACGATGTAATGAACTAACGATGCAATGCAGTTAAAATAGCCGCACGAGCTAACCTAAACTCTCGATGCCTGTCCATTCGAGAGAATACCTTCCAGAACACATTAACAAGCGGGATTGATTAACGTAAGAGTGGAAGAATTTGCGTGCAATGGCAGCCTGACATTCGTCGTAGTCCAGCTATTTGCTTTTTATTTTATTTCCTTGAACTTGATAATATGCGGTGTCACGTTTTCAGCTCACCTACTTACACCACCCCTACTCGGAGTACCGGAATTCCCCGGTTCGCAGAGCTAGACACCAATGCAAGATTTGAGTCCCGTATAACCTCGAGTGACATTCCTCGCCCTGCCTAAACTAGGACCATAAAACGAAAAGGGAAATAACCAGTCTGCGCCCGCTATGATTATTGATGCATGACTTTGCTTGGTGGACTAAGATCTAGTGACGGCAATGGGAGACTAGTCCAATCTTGTCAAGGGTGCCATACTGCTTGGCTATTACGTGGATTGCCATTTCCAGTATAGTTCTTTTGACATTGCGTCCTTTAGTTTCTTCTTTCTCACCTCCCCCCAGATATCAGACAATTGACGGGTGCCCCCACAACCACCGCAACGCATGCCTGTCAACACTCTCGATTATACTAACCACGATCTAAGCCGTTGTCTATACCGATCATTCTCACTGCGCGACCTATAATATACAATATTACCTATGTTAGAGCTACCAAATTTGCAGCTATGAGGACAATAAAGTCTCTAGGACCTGCCCAGACCTGAGATAAGCATCGAGGTGTAATTGTTTGTTACTGAGTGAGCAGAACGATAGTGTTGCTTCATATAGAGCGACCACAAGTCGTTTCATTTCAAGCGACCGATGTCTAGTGCCGTCGTTCGGTTCTAGTCCATTCCTCCGTCTCCTCCGCACTCGTCTACATGCAACTTATCTTGTCAACGCCGTCGTCTTTCCCTTCGCTGTTGGCTACCCCGGAGCCCTTTCGTATCCCTTCCCGCGATCGTCTACGCCCTAGTCTATTTCGTGTCCTTATCCGCCACGGACTTACGCTACTCCGCGCCGTCGTCTACCCCTTCTCCAGCATCATCTGCCCCAGCGCTGTCACCTTCCGCACTTTCCTTCGCACTAATCTCTTCTCCGCGTGGTCGTCTACTTCTACCATGATGACCGCTGAGAGAGAGATTTACACTCTTCGACTCCGCTCTCAACCTCCGGGAGAATAGCATTACCACTTTGGGCCAAGTGACCGTCTACTACGAGGAACTGAGGTGGATCTGTCAACAGTTTAACCCGCATGCGTCTATAACAGTTATTCAACTCAGATACGTATAAAGAGAAGTCCCAAATGAACTCGGTAGTCTACAACTCGTTACATAGTACTGCAACCTACGTAATGTTTTAGGTCGCTACATCCGTGAACCTACGCCCAGCGTACCCCTCCGCGACGATGACCTGACCTCGGGCGCCGAGATTCAAGAGGGTACCACTAACAAGGAGGAGCGCAAGGAATGTAGCTAAGCGGTGAGATAGGAGCTTTTATTTGCCTTTAGGTGGGAAGCCGTTTGGCCGAGGGAGGTGGATGTACCGTTCGTTGTGGTTCGGTTAGGGTTGTGCACCTGGCAATGTGTAACTCAATACTGTATATTGATAGGCACCCAAATGGTATCTCCCAACTATTCTAGTGTACCATCATCCGTCTACTTCGACACGAAGCAGATCACTATAACTGTATAACATCAGTACTCTACATCTAATATATATACACATGGTTTGTCGGCTCGAAGCACTCTCATTGGTGGGCCCTGACAGTAGGTGTGAGCTCTGCTGTGGGTGGGGCCACATAGAGAATAAGTGCGGCAACAAGCCCAAGTGTGGCTACTGCTCAGGCAATCACCGGACAAGCGACCACAAGTGCAATGTTGTGGGGTGTATGGCAAAGCAGGGATCACTCTGCGGCCACACGCTGGAGAAGTGCCCCAATTGCAAAGGAAATCATATTGTGTTTAGTAGCATGTGTGCAAAGAAGAGCGAAGGCGCCAGAGCGGCGCGGCAGAGCACAAAGACGGGAACTACTGGGCGGGCTCCCACGAGCGAAGATACGCACATGGCCACGGGGACGAATAGGGTGGTGCTTGGTCATAGACCCAGGGGTGGAGGGGCAGCAGATGGCGGAAGGGCAGATGGGGAGATGGCTGATGCAGAGGAAGAGGAGGCAACGGGGGAGGTGAGAGATGTCATGATGACCGATACCGAGATCGCGTCTACGCCCGCAACTGAAACTGAACCTGAAGCGGGAACCCTGGCTCCCAAAGATTAGAGTGATCCAGCACAATTGCTCAAGGTCGTACGAGTGGACCATTGCGGCGCTGGAGACGGGAGTCGAACGCAGGGTGGACGTAGTGTGCTTGCAAGAGTCACCGAGAGAAACAGGTAGTATTGGGATCAGCCATTCAGCATAAGAAATGAGAAAAAGAAAAAGAGTTTGGACGGGGATACGGAGAGGGAGCGGCCTGGTGGTTGATGAGCGGACGGATTCAAGCAGAGGTGCTAATGACGATGACATTGTTACTGACATCAGGAGCAGAGGGGAGACGATAACCTGGATCGTCAACGTTTACGATCAAAAAGACACGCAATCGGGAGAGAGATAGAGACCGGCGCGGAAGTTGAATTGGCAGAGAGTCATTCAGCTGGGCGGCACTGTCCTCGCCGGAGACTTCAACGCCCATAGAGCAAGATGGGACCCAGGATGCCAAGTGCAGCGGAATGCCACGTTCTGGGAAGACGTGATTGACGAGAATGGCCTGGAGATTGGAAATGATACTAGAGCCACCCACCACTGGGCAAGAGAAGGTCATGAAGGCGAGTCGGTCATCGACCTGACGCTGGCAAATTGACCAATAACCAAGTGGGCTATACTGGCCGACGACCACGCCACGGGATCCGACCACGAGGTTATACAATGGGAGGGGGAAGCCGACAGACAGGAGGAGGCAGACCACGAAAGGGTAGTATGGGGGAACTTAGCTGCAATGACAGAGGAGGACACTGAGGCGGCGGAGGAGCTATGGACGGAGCTCGCACAAGAGAGAGCGCACCTGGATGCAGAGTGCACAGCAGACAAGGTGGAGCAAGAGGCCGCATGGTGTCAGGAAGCGATGGGCAACGTTCTCGACACCACGGCAAAGATAATCAGGATCTGTGCCAGATCACAGCAGGTGTGGAACGCCGACATCAAGAAAAGAAAGACGGTGGTCGGAAGAGAGAAAGGGAGAAGACGGACCTCGGAAGAGGCTCCCAGGGCGAAGGCAGAACTCAAGAAGTCGATTCGACAGTCCAAGAGAAAAATGTGGAGCGAATACTTGCAAAACCTGAGGGGGGCTGAGGTATGGAGGGCAGCACGATACGCGAACCCTCAGGCTGGCACGACTGTGGAAGCCTTAACAGACAGAGAAGGCAAGCAAGCAAACACATCACTAGAGAAGGAGGAGTTGCTGAGGTGCAAGTCTTTTCCTCCGAATGACGACGTCCAGTACTACCAACTGCCTCCCGCGGGAAGTGCACACACACGTGTTACAGAGCAAGCAGTTGAGCGATCGTTGTTTTCTCAGGCGGTCAAAAAGGCACCGGGGCCGGACAAGTTGTCGTTCGGCGCCATACAGCTTCTCACACAGTGGGACAAAGAGAGGATCGTGAGGCTGACGAAGGCGGCCATTCGCACGGGGAGACAACCAGCGGTATGGAAGCAGGCCAGCGGAGTGGTGATTTGCAAGCCTGGCAATGACGACTACACGCAGCTGAAGGCCTATCGCACAATATCGCTGTTGAGCTGCATGGGAAAAGTGGGCAAACAAGGAGTCGCGGAGCTGCTGTCCGAACAAGCCGAGAGAACAGGACCACTGAGCGATGGACAATTCGGAAGCAGAAAAGGACGGTCAGCCATCTACACAGCAGCCATCATGGTCGACAGAACTCACACAGGCTGGAGGAACGGCCACATAACAGGCGTGCTTCTCATGGACATTAAAGCAGCCTTCCCAAGCGTGGCGAAAGGGAGACTAGTCAACTTAATGAAAGTCAGACAAATGGAGGGAGACCATAGACAATGGACGGAGATCTGTCTCTCGGAAAGACCAGTGGAGATGATAATCCAGGGCAACGCCATGGAAAGACACCATGTGGAAGCGGGGGTCCCGCAGGGTTCACCTGTGTCACCGATCCTCTTTGCAATCTACACCTCAGCACTGATAAAATGGGTCGAAGAGTAGGTATCAGAAGCCGAAGGGCTATCCATTGTAGACGACCTCGGCTGGGTGGCGACCGGAAGCGACTTCAACCATGTCGTCTCGATACTTGAGTGATGCGCAGCAAAGAGCATCGAGTGGGCAAATAGACGAGGGCTACAGTTCGACACTGCAAAGACGGAGGGGGTGCGTTTCACGCACCGACGGGGCCACACGAAGCATCTCTGGCCGAAACTCACACCAAAAATAAGAGTCGGAAGCGGGATCATACGATTCAACACACAGACCACACGCTGTCTGGGCATCTCGAGTGAAGCACACCTCACGTTGAATGAGCAGCACAACCGATGCATGAAGAAGGCCAGGGCAGCAGATGCTAGACTCCGAACCCTTAACAAGATATATGGCGTTGTTCCGGAGAGTGTAAGGGCTGTCCGAGTGGCCTGCGTCCAGGCGGTCGCACTGTATGGGAGTGAGCTCTGGTGGGATCCAAGTGAAGTAGGCAGGCGAGACGACCTCCAACTCCTCCTCAATCAACAAGCCAGGTCCATGCTGGGCGCACTGCCGACGACCCCGCAGGGCGCACTAATGAGAGAGTCAGGGCTTACGCCGGCGCCGGTAATCCAAGACTGCAGACAAGTGCGATTCCCAGTGAGACTAGCAAACGCATGCAGTAGCAGGCTGAAAGAGCTACACCACAACCCCTCCTCCGCCGCACCGATATGCAAAGTATTCAGGGAGGAGCATGAGCATGGCCGGACAACTGAAGGCACGGATTGGCCACCCCCCAGCGAAGAATCAGTGGTCAGTACTACCATACTGGACAATACCACCGCAGCCAAGAACGCTGGGCAACGCTGCGCAAGAGAGAAAGAAACCAAAACCGGAGCAGGGGTCTGGATGTGGTGGACAGATGGATCGCGCTCAGACGATGGCCGAGTGGGAGCCACAGCACTGTGCAAACACGGAAATCAATGGAGGTCTCGCCGCAGCATTCTGGGCACTGGACTCATGAATGTCTTTGACGCCGAAATGCTGGCGATTGGACTCGCGCTTGACGTGGCGATCGAGAAGAGAGAAACATTGCAGCAGCATGGAATAAAGACTGTTGCAGCCTTCAGCGACTCACAGGCCGCAATTCGACGAGCGGCACACCTGCAGCCCGGCCCAAGGCAGCGACTGGCGAGACAGATCACCAGAAGGGCGCGGAATCCCTTCGCCCACGGCATGGCAACCGCGGTCGACTGGGTCCCGGGACACTCTGGCATCCCCTGAAATGAAGAGTCAGACCGCCAGGCAAACTTAGTCCGAGATGCAAGCGGAAGCACAGTCATGGACTGGCCGTACACGTTGGCCTCGAATAGGGCCAGACGGATCTCTGAGGGAAGATCAGCAGCCAAGGCGAACTGGGAGGCTGAGAGGTGCAGCAAGCACATCAGCTACAGACTCAAGGGCAAGGCAGGGACCAAGAGACCTATCCCGATGAGGAGCGTAAAGTCGCTGCCGGCTAGGTTCTACAGACTGAAGTCCGGGCACGCGCCCATGGGAGTTTGCCTGAAATGGTTCGGCTGCCGAGATGACGACAAGTGCTGGTGGTGTGGAGGCACAGTGTCCCAGACGCGGGAGCACCTCTTCCGCCACTGCAGCCGGTGGAGATATCACCAGAAAGAACTGTGGAAGGCGGTGGGGAAGGAGACGGGCTGGAAGGCGGGCAGATGTCGACATGTGCAGATCTCTGAGCTGTTTTCCATAGAACAGTGCGACCAAGCGGTGATGGACTTCCTGGCGGCCACTGAGGTCGGGAAGTTTCCGCCCAAAGTGAAGTAGCGGCAGGGAGCAGGCTCAGGGCTCAGGGCTCAGGAGTGGCGGGGGCGGTAGCAGGGTTCGATCTATCTCTCTTTTTCCTTCTTTCTTTCTTTTTGTCTTTCTCTCAGTTTATCTCTCATTTGTCAACGGGGACGAAGGGTAGCGGGGGGGTAGCTCCGCTATCCAGCCGGCTAGCCCGGAGGTGGAGGGGGTTATTAAGGTCCTGTCCTACTCTAATTAGAGTGAATACAGTATGATTAAAACAAAAAAGCACTCTCATTGGTTGATGGTGGTACGTACCATCTTACTGTGGCAAATTACAGAATGCTCATTGGTTGGCAGATGGTCTTTGTCGGTCATGATTAGTGAACTGTGGCGCTTTGCTTCAGTGTGGCTCTCACAACAGCAATTGGTCAGCAATCCGAGCTGGCTAGACCCAATCTGGGTGGGCTGGCTCTCAACTTGCTGGAAACGATCTAGACGCGTTGGCTGGATGTGATCTGGACGGGCTGTCTCCCGGCTGGCTAGATATGATCTGGACGGGCTCGCCCTCTTGTAGTTGGACATGATCAGGCCAGGCTGGCTCTCGAATGCCTGGAACCGATCGAGACGGGCTTGCTCTCTACTGGCTGAATACAATTTGGACGGGTTCGGCTGGCTGGACGTGATCTGGTCATGATCTGGACGGGCTGGCTCTCGAATTTCTGGAGACGATCAAGACGGGTGGACGGGCGAGCTCTCTGCTGGCTGGACATGGTCAAGATAGGCTGGCTCTTGGCCAGCTTGAGATGATCTGGATGAGCTGACTGTTGGCCAACTTAATATGATATGGACGGGCTGACCTTGGTCAACTGAATATGATTTGGACGGGCTGACTTTTGGCCGGCTGGAGACGATCTAGCCAACGCTGACATACTCACTCTGAGATGGTTCTTGGCTTGCTGGATCCGATCTGCACAGGCTGGCTCTCAGCTGGCTGGACGCAATCTGGACGGGCTAGCTCTTGGCTGGCTGTACGGACTGGCTCTCGGCTGGCTGGACGTCATCTGGACGGGCTAACTCTGCGCTGGCTGGACGCAATCTTGATGGGCTGGCTCTTGGCTGGCTGGATTTCACGGGTTTTGGGGCGGCAAAGCCGCCACTATACCTAGTAATCACTAACTACGCAAATACCGCCTACCTTCATCGGTTGGCTTACGTCAGGGTTGGCAAAAGTCCGCTTTGTCCGGGCTCTGTCCGCGCAATGCCTCACCCTGTACCAGACTATGATTTGCCAATCTGGGAATTATTCGACTGAAGGATGATAAGTGACCTGCTGTCATCTGAGTGATGCTCCGATGATACGAGTGATGAAATTGTGACCGAGTGATGGCCTTTGACATTCCTATGATATGCATTAATGTCACATCCACTGTAGTATAACGTACATGTATGATGATGTAGGAACGGAAGAGCCCACTTGACGGCATGGGCTAATTTAATCAAAAAAGAGTAGTTAATCAGAAACTCCAACTGTGCCAGTGACCTCCAGCCGCCCCAGCGGGGCACTGGTCTTGATATACCAGCCCTTGACAGAACAGCATCGGGCCCCAACTTGCAGGGGGACTATTTCCATCTCTAGCTTGCATTGTACATGCAGGAACATAGTTTTGTATCCTTCCTCGCACATTCTAAGCTCGTTCTCATTTCCACCCAACTAGACTGCAACATTCTCCAATTATTATGACTTGATGATAAACCGTACCGCACTTTTAGGATCCTCTCTGGATTGAGACCATGCTGTCGCAGCAGTCAGCAACTTGGCATTACTGTCGCTATGTATTGTCACGGCAGTGTGTTGCGTTCGAGGTTAGGGTTGCCGCGGCGGGGATGTGAGATGCCCAGAGTCAGCTCTCTGCAACTCAATATTGACAATGTACCCCAAGTGCTTCGAGCAGCGAGATGATGGCCAGTCCTGGTGGTGCGGAAAGGCCGCCCAGACACGGGAGCATCTCTTCCGCCACTGCAAGAAGTGGGCGAACGAGCAGCAGGAACTTTGGAAAACAGTCGGGCGAGAAGCCGGCTGGTAAGCGGGAAGGTGCAGGCACGTGCAAATATCCGAGCTGTTTTCCTGGAAAAGTGTGATCAAGCGGTATTAGACTTCCTGGCGGCTACAGAAGTCGGGAAGTTCCCACGCCGCTGAGCTGAGCAGAGCGGAGCAGGGTGGAGCAGAGTGTAGCTAGCAGTCTTTCACTTTCTTTCGTTTGTTTTTCAGTATGCTATTCACTTGCATTTTTCGTTTGTTGAAGGAGAAGAAGGGTAGAAGGAGGGGGGCACCAGACGGTAACATATGTGGGAGTGTAAAGTATGATTACCGCTAAAGATCTAACCCTTGTGGCGAGGCGTCAATATTGAGTTCTGCTTTGTTTGTTTTAGTCATTCTGAATGCACTCTAACTAGAGTATGGCAGTACCTAAACTCCCCTCCCCCAGAGCACATGCATCCGTGAATTCCTATCCGTCAACAGAACAGGATGAAACATGACGTAGTCGGGTGTGCAAGACGAAATCGGAACTGTTTTAGCTTCGAACGATTCCGATGTCTATAGCAGCAGCGATTAAACCGTTCCGATTTTAACCGTACATACCCGAGTATTGTCTGAAAGTCTGTACTTTTAGGACCTTTATCATCACCAACGCGGCAAAAGCATCATGCCCCACTTCACAAAGCATGCAAAATTTGTATCTGTACAAACGCCGTGGGGATAAATTAATAGCCGTGCATGAACGTCTGTTGTTTGGTTTTATGATGACATCATACCACGTGGGACTTGGCATTATAACATGTAGCGTCTAGCGGCTCTCCCACCACATCGCGTTCCCCCACCGAACCACCCCCGCACCATGGCACCCGCAACCCTCTCCCTCACCGCCCTCAAGTTCCGCCTAGCCAAAGTCGACCGCAACAACCCGCTAGAGCTACAATCCCTCTATGACAGTCTCTTCTCCCTCGCGTCATCGCCAAAAGCAATCGCGGTCGGCGACCTAACCGAGAGCGAAATCTTCCGCTACTTCTCCCTCCGCAACAAAGTCCAGCGCGCTCACGGGTTCAGCGAACACGAGATCCCGCTACTGACACCGACGTCGCTGCCCCTCGACGGGGCGCTGCCGAACTTTGACGACAAGAAGGAGTGGCTCGGTATGTGCGCGACTCTCTTCCGGAACTCGTGCTGACCCTGTAGATACCGCGCTCGAAATGGTGAATGCAGTGTGGGGTACCGAGAACGAGGCCGGCCGCAGAATCGCCGTCGAGTGTCTGATCACAGACGTACTGTACCGCATCCGCCAGCAAGATTCCGCGGAGCCCTCGGGCAGCGCGCTGCCGCCCCCGTCCCCAATGCCACGGTTGCACCTCCGCGGATTCGCCGAGGCGTCGCTGTTATTCCGTACCGTTAGCCCCACGGGGAAACCGGTGGTCATTAACGGACGCTGCGACGTGGGTTTCGGGTACATTGAAGACGAAGAGGAGGCGCGGCGGCCGCTGGCAAAGCAGCACACATTCCTAGCGGTGCTGGAGGCGAAGCGCGGCGGAATGTTTGACAGTGCGTTTCCGCAGCTGTTGGCGTATATGGCGACTATACACCATGCGCGCCGGGAGGCGGGGAAGAAGAATACCACCGTGTATGGGATCATGTCGGATGGGTTACATTATGCGTTTGTTGAGGTTGATAATAATTCGATGGTATGGAGCACTGTCACAAGGGATAGGGGGAGGCTGATAAGGGTGTAGGTTTATCCGTCGGAGAAGTATAGCTTGATTACGGACTTTGAGACGGTGTATGATTTTGTTGCGAGGTTGTTTTTGTGTGCGATACGGAGCTCGCCGAGTACGTCCCCGGTTAAGGGGTATGCGCAGATGATGGAGGAGGTGGAGGGGTTCCCGAAGGTTGTTGATGACCAGTATTTGTTGACTAGGGATTTGGCCCGGTGGCTTCCCTACTGTTCGGTGCTGGCGGGCTCGGGCATGTGGCCGGTGGCTTGCGGCCCCCATTGGCCTCGCCTGCCCCCACCAGCCTCGCCTGCCCCCACCAGCCTCGCCTGCCCCCATCGGCCTCGCCTGCCCCCATGGCGAGGAGGAGGGCTCGGCACTGGTATGCGGCATTGGGCTCCGGCTTTGGCAGTCGGCATTGGGTTTTCCTTCTCTCTCTTTCATATATAAGTCTATAGTTTTCCCTTCTCTTTGGATAGACAGACAATTGAGCTTCTTCATCCTTTCTCTTTTGCTTTCAACAGTATTTTTGTCATGGCAATGGGGATTGGTTGCAGCTGGTGTAGGATGATCCGGATCCGGTTGAGGTTACTCCGTGAGTACGGTAGACGGGAGTAATGATACGGATAGTTTTCTCCTTATTTCATACAACTTTTTATGCCCGGTAACACCTCGAGAACCGGTATTTTGCAGGATAACCCTTACTCTGTTTGAAAATCCCATCAGTTGCCATGGGTGTTTTTACTCAAGCACGGACCGTGAGTCAAAAGAATCCGTAATACCCCTTTTGCCTTCTCTGTCCCTTTGAGACAGCTTTCCTAATTACCACATCCCCCTGTGATCTCTTGATTTCGACCGTAACCACTGACAGCACCGCTATATATCTTCAAACCCTACCAGATCGCGCCCCTCGACGTCATTCAACTTACAGATGTATCGATCACTATACAAGAGACAGCACTATGCCACACACGGTGACACACACGGTGACACACCTCGTATTTGATGAAGCGAAGTGAGGTGCCGGATGCAGGGCAGGAGACTGGGATATTGCGTGATGTTGAGATCAATCGAGTACGAATAGAGATATTATATTGACTATTGTACAAAAGTGATTGTCTAAAGCGCAAAAACAGAGAGAGACAGGCTTGTATAAATGGGAAAGGAGAGACCATACTCGGTGAAGCTGAGTATCACAACCGGAGCCTGATGCTGAGCATCACTCCCTAAGCTAGGCCTACTCCTCGGCATGGGTGCTGGTAGTGGCCATGGGGGCTACAAGCAACTAGTCTCATGCTCGCAGCATTAGGCGGATGAGGGCTGTAAGCCCCCGAACGCCCAGGAGCCGTCGGGCCAATCCCATGCCAACACCTGAGCGACAGCAGTATGAAATTTGCAAAGACATAGACTAAAGGAATACAATGTACAAGTAAAATGTAATTGTTGGCACGGGATTTGGCCCGGTGGCTTTTGTGGTTTGGCCTAAGGCTGCGGGCATGAGGCCGGTGGCTTGCGGCCCCCATGCTGAGAAGTAGGGCTAGCCCCGGTAGTGATCCTCGGCATCGGTCTCCAGATGTGATACTCGGCTTCACCGAGTATGCCCTCTTCTTTCCCATATATAGTTGACTGTCTTTCTCTCTCTTTGCTCTTCGAACAATCACATTTGTACAATAGTCAATTCAATATCTCTATTTGTACTACATAGATCTCAACAGGTTATGAGCCCGGCACTTACAGATATTTGGAATCAACATCTAGTAGTTCTATCGTTTCTGAAGCGCCTCCAGCTATTAAAGTCTCGTATCGACCTTGCCCTTTTGGAGCCCGCCACTTTGAGTTCTGTCGGAATTGACGCCCACTATTAGTATTTGTTTTTCGTCTCTCCTTTGCCTTGTGTTTCAGTGGATCGGGTCGACCTCGATTAGTATTTGTTCGTCGTTTCTCCTCTCCCTTGTGTTGCAGTGGATCGAATTGACGCCTAATAGTAGTGCCTTTATCGTTTCCAAATTTCCGCCACCTCCAACAGCATCGAGCATCGTCCACGAGCATCTTGTTCACTGCATGTCCCCTCTTCATAGGGTTGACTCAGTGTCCCCTAGATTTATTGAGTCAACTGCGTATCCTCTACCTTCCTTGCGCTGCCTTCATGCCCCTACCTTCCTGTGTCGGCTGTGTGTCGACTACCTCTCCTCTCGCTGACACAGTGTCAACTGCCTCTCCTCCCGCCAACTGCATGTCAATTACAGCTGGAAGCCTCGAGCACCAAAGTCTCCAGTACCGTGCAACCTCAAACAGCGTGTCTAACGTCATTCATTACATATCGACTACTCCACCTCCTACCACTTGTGTGTCAAGTACTCGTTCCATATCGACCACTCCATTTCCTACCATTTGTGTGTCGACTACTCATTCCTGTTGGCCACTTCTCCTCGCATCGACTACTTGTTGATGTCAGCTACTCCTGATCTCAACATCTTTCGGCAATGCAGTGTGCTGTTCAAATTCTCTTCAATGCGCGGGTTATGGACCGCGGATACTTGGGAGATGTCAGCCGACGCACAGTTATGCAATTCCGGACAGTGTACCCCAAGAAACCAGCGGTGGCAAATGTGGCCATGCATCCCCGAAGTCTAAACTCCTCATGGCGAGGATATGTGGCTCGTTTATAAGCTGTCCATTGCGTACCATCAACCCTGCAACTTAGATGATGACAGCTATTTATGATTATCAGCATATGTATATGGATTTTTTAACTTGGAGAGTTTGCGAAGGATATGTCTCTTGGGTAGATTGTTTTGGATATGGAATTTGGGCAGGACTTCATTTGATGTGTTTGTTTTTTAGGAGTAGGACTTGGATTTGGATTTGGACTCCGGGGAGTGTGTCTTGATTAGGGTTCAGGTCTTTCCCTATCCTTTTCCCTCTTCTCTATTCTCGTTTGTCAACAGGTAATATGGGACTTGGAGGATTCAGGGCCTTCGTTTGTTTTCTCTTCTCTTCCGCCCTTTCGAATTGCTTTGCCCACCATGCTTTGAATGCCTTGTGCCGAATGGGGACTGTTGGCATGGGATTTGGCCCGGTGGCTTTAGTGGTTTGGCCTAAGGCTGCTGTCATGAGGCCGGTGGCTTGCGGCCCCCATGGGCCGCCACCAGCCCCCATGATGAGCAGTAGGGCTAGGCCCAGTAGTGATGCTCGGCATCGGTCTCCGGATGTGATACTCGGCTTCGCCGAGTATGCCCTATTTTTTCCCATATATAGTTGTCTGTCTTTCCCTCTCTTTGCTCTTCAGACAATCACTTTTGTATGATAGTCAATTCAATATCTCTATTCGTACTCGATTGATCTCAACACTGCATCAGACTAATCACCGCCACGCAACGTCGATCCTTATCCACATAAACCTTAGCTGTCTCCTGCCAAAAGAGTTTGAGATCCTGTAGGCATGGGTCAGATTCGGCGGGCAAGTCACCAGCCCATTCCGAAGGTTCTGTTTTCTCTGCCAGTCTCTGTGCTGGGATTTGGCGGTTGCTCCCGGTGTCCAGAAGAGAGATCGCGTATTTGATGTGATCAAGTCCACCATGTGGGAATAGGTGGCCGTCGCAGTTGAAATTCCAGCGTAACGTGTCTAGAAATCCGTCCAGCTCGTTCGCACCACCGCAGTACCCGACGGTATCAACCATCTTTTAGATATTCGGTTTTGGCCCTATGTTGCTTCGTTCGGCGAATTCGGCGCGTTCGGCGACCCATCGTTCTCCTTTGGCAGCCATCCGTTCCTGTTCTGCCGCCCTCCGCTCCATTTCGAGTTACTATTCGGCTTTCCACTTGGCTTGATCGAGCAGCATTTCCAGCTTGAACCGGTTTTGAGTCGCCACATCTAGACGGTTCTCATCAGTAATTTGGGGGCGGAGATCACCATTATCATTTTCGATCGGGCTATCATGGTCGCCTTGACCTCCGAGGTCATTGTTGAGGTCATCGTCATCTTCAATCTCGGCCTCAGGTAAGACCGTCGGAGTAGTGCGTTCAGCTATCGATGCCACTGCCTACAGAGTGTCATCACTCTCATGGTTGTCAGTGACGCGCAATTGAGTTCTGGTAGACTTCTTTGGAGGCAAGTTTTTTGGTAAAACGCGTTGTTTTTGTGGCGACAGGTCAAAAGGAATAAATCGCGAAATCCTGTGAGCGAAACGTATCGAATTGATCAAGAGTGATAATAGGGCAAGGCCGTATGTCAGTATATGGCCGCGTATGAGAAGGTATGAGAAGATACGGTTGCACACGTGGATATGGTAATATAATAGAGTAGTAGTTAGGAAAGATTATCGCTGGCGATCTCAGAGAGATCGCGAGTCGTCTATATAAGGTTGCGGTTACCCGGCCCTGGACACGTCTCGTGCCATTAGCGGGAAACCTAATCATGACTGCCGTTACATCTGCGGCCCTCTTGGGGTAGGATCGCATGTTGATCTGCTACTTCATTCCCGGGGATGCCGGTGGGTCCTGGAACTCAATGGATCTCTGCATCGATTCCGACTTTGCCAAGGGCTCTCGCATTATAGTGAATCCACACATTGATTCCACCAGTCCGGACGGACCCGGTCTGGGGTAGGGCTCAGTCCGGTCCGGTCACACCGGAAGGTCAGACTGGACCGGGCCCCAGACTGGCAGTCTTGGACTGGACGGATGGCAAAGTCGCCGTCCGTCCAAGGGCTGGACAGAAACGGCGCCGTGTTTCTGAGGCAGGACGGGGCCGGACGGCAATCATGGCCAACTAGCCGTCCCCAGCCGTCATCTACCGACATCCATGGATATCCTGCATTGTACATTATAAAATCTCATAAATCTAGTTACATCTACTTTGACCTCGAAGCAAGATCATTCAGCATCTGCTCCAGCTTGACCATGTCTGACTCTGTTGCTCCAAAGATTAAGCCATGTTTCACCCACAATTTCAGACACTGAGCAGCCTCAATGATATCATCACCGAAGCGATTTCGTAGGTCACTGATAAGCAACTTCGCACTGCTAAATATACGCTCTGGTTCATCTGACATTGCTGGAATAGTCATCAGCTCAACGCCCATTTGAGCAAGATGTGTCTGGCGTGGATCATGCTCTGAGTGGGTGTATCTTCAACCTTTATATACACCTAATTTGCACCTACTCATGCTATAGCACTGTAGCTAGATACAAGTGTCACAGCACCCCTGGCATGGGTCCATGAATATCTCTTACCGCACGGTCTCAGGGCTATTTTTGATGTCACCTAGATTCATACTGTAACCGCCCGATGTCGACCAGGGATGGTGGATGACTGCCGGGGACGACAAGGTCGCCGTCCCCGGCAAGTTCCCGGCGGTCAGGCCATCATTGTGGAGTAAGGACAGGACCGAAGGCCTTCGTGCAGTCCGGTCCGTCCTGGAGAAATCTCGGATGGCCCACAGTCCCCGGCCGTCCGACAGGACGGTTGACATCACTGGTGGTGAGGGGTACGGTGTGCATGGTGTTGAGAGTAAAAGAGAAGAACGAGGAAGCTCAATTGTCTATCGATCCAAAGACAGGGCAAACTATAGACTGATATATAAAAGAGACAGAAGGAAAACTCCATGCCGACTGCCAAAGCAGGAGCACAAAGCTGAGTACCAGTGCCAAGCCCTCCTCACCATGGGGGCAGGCAAGGCTGGAGGGGGTAGGCAAGGTTTGTGGGGGCAGTGAGGCTGGTGGGGGCGGCCAGCGACCGGCCTCATGCCCAGGTCCGCCGTCATCGAAGACTAAGTAATCCACCGGGCCAAATCCCTAGTCAACTCATGGTGACTTGTGAATGGCAAGATGAGTCTACATGCATGAATATATGTGTATGAGTCTATTGGTTGACTCAGTTTATCAGTAACTCCCAGCGTATTCGGGCCGATTCGGCCCGAGTGAACCGGTTCAAAGCAGTCCAGGCCAGGTCAGTCCAGGTCCAGAAAAATTGGGGTTTGGTCCGATCCCGGTCCAAAAATTTCTTGGACTGGTGGAATCATTGAATCCACATGGCAAGTGGCTGCCCTGGCCCGGGCTCCAGGTACTTCGTCCGTCGGATAGCCGCCTGCGAGTCGTTCAAGACAGGCAACTTCGATTTTCCGGTTGCCTGCTGTATGTCTCACTTGTGGACTGACTGCCGCAGTGCGAGTCTGTTTACCTACAGTGCTGCATCCCAGATGTCCATTTATCCGGTGCCAAGGTGGCTGCAGAAGGACTTCCAGCCATCTCGATGGTTGCACACTGCTGCGGCTCCCACTCTCCCATTGTCGGTTCGCGATCCATCTGTCTACCTACTTTGGCCTCCTTCTGTCTTGTTAGACCGAGTCTTTGTAGAGTACGTCATCACGTGGCCGTGGGTTAGGGCTGGCAGCTTTTATATAGGCTATGTGTCATCATAGACTTAGACTCAATCAAATTAATCGTCTCGACTGGTTCGTCACAATATGCCTCGCCTAGCGTATCACAATGATTCCACCAGTCCAGCATTGAACCAGTCCAGACCGGGTCCGTCCAAGTCCAGTCCAATCCAGTGCGAGTAATTTTTGGACCGGGATCGGACCAATCCCCACTTTTTCCGGACCTGGACTGAACTGGCCTGGACTGATTTGGACCAGTCCAGCAAAGTGTCAAGGTTTAGGTTATTTTTTCACTGTATCGGTCATTTAATGGGGGAAATATATCTCGATGGCACCAAATATACAGTCAGAACTGTCATAATTTCACCCAGAGTGGGTATCCAGAGGTGTGCGGTGATAAATGTGAGGATGAGTCATGTTTTCAGTGGTACT
>Ga0307515_10009784_pt1 | contig 18470 bp, 3 predicted proteins | sample 17_EM_MG_FD_194513 | JGI IMG/M metagenome (GOLD analysis project Ga0307515, IMG submission 194513) | Populus trichocarpa ectomycorrhiza microbial communities from riparian zone in the Pacific Northwest, United States - 17_EM | ecosystem: Host-associated > Plants > Roots > Unclassified | place...
AGACCGCCTCCCTATTTAGGCTAACGTAGATAGAACACCAAAATACTGCCATAGCGTGCACGACCCAACGTTAACTCCGGAGGCATTTTGGTAGTATTTTGGTGTTCAATTCTAAAAAGGGAGGCGGTCTACTAGCTTAAGCAAAACTGGGGGGCCGAGTAAAACCCCGTGTGCCACGTTATAAAATAAAGTTAATATATTTCTAATATTTGGTTAGGTTATTACTATATATTAAGATGTTATTAATATAAGCAGTATAGAAAATATTTAGGTAGGGACGTAGGGTATTATTTACGTAATATTAAAATAAGCTCGAAGTATTTATAAGGCTAAAGGGTATTACTAAGTACTTAAATAGTCTATATTGGGTATAAAATGCTATAAGCTATTTATCTCCTTTTATAATACGGAAACAGTTAAATATAGAGATGATATTAAGCTTTATATAGTAACAAGCCTTACTTAGTTAGTTTAGCGTCTCTTATATTAACGGGATTAGATATTAGTTCTTAACGGTAACGGCATTAAGAGCTTAGTAGTTTATATAGAAGCGTAGACCGCCGCCAGGTTTTTTTAATAAAAATCACTAGTACGGCTATAGGCAATAAGCTTGCTCTAATAAATCCTTTACTTAAGTTCTTATTTAAATACTTTTATAGCACTTAGAGTTTATTTTAGGATATCCTATATAAGGGTCCAAATTTAAGCTACTTTCCTTCTTTAAGTATAATCTTATAGTTATATAGTTAGTATTCTAGTAGCTTATTAGCTTCCTTTTATAAGAATATATCTAGGTGGTAATAATACTCTACTAGTACCTTTATAGCAGGGTTAGTATACTTCTTTAGTACTAAGGCCTTCTTAATATCGGCTATTATAACAGCAAAGATCGTATACTTGGGTTTTTTTTAGCAAGTTACGCTAGCGGGGTAGCTCTAATTATACGGATATCTAGGGTGCTAAGCTTGCTTAAATTGTCTATGGTTTCTTATTTAGGTTTAGGTTTAGTATTAGGTATAGAGTTAGTATTAAATTTGGGTTTAAGTTCTTTAAGAATCCTTTTTATAGTAGAATACTAGTCCTTCTAGTATTTTTATATATTAAGCTTAAGCTTCTACTTAGCTTGGGGCGGTATAGTACTTAGTAATAACTTATAGAATTTAGTAGAGTTTTCAGATCCTTAGTAGATATTAGTAAAATTCTTATATTAGTAAAATCTGGTAGATTCCTTAGGCGTAGAGTAGACATTAGTGGAAATCTTATATTAGTAGAATTTGGTAAAATTCCTAGGTTGGTGAAACCTAGTAGATCCTAGTAGATTTTTTAAATTTTAGTTTTGGGTTTAAGTAGTAAGTTATAAGGCACTTTTGCTTATAATAGGAGGCGGTAAATAGAAGCTTAAGGTTATCCTAATTAATAGTTACCTTATATAGCTTTATTTAGGGTTATTTAAGAATTACTAAGTAATCTAGGGTAATAACAAAAAGTTTAATTAATTCTTTATAGTTTAGGTATTAGAGTCTTAGGAATACTATATAGGTAATACAGCCTAAGACGGTACGTTTGCCATTAAATCTAAATATATTAATATACCGGTTAAGGGGTGTAAGCTTTTACAATATGTGGAATTGAACGAGCAACTTAATTGTAAATCTATGGAAATCAAGTGGTATATATACATGAAATAGTGGTAAGAAGACTGCGCTTACAGTCGGCAATAGGTAATGGAAATAGGTAGTGAGATATAGGTAGTGAGACATACGAGGTGGTGAGTTACGACGTGATGCGAGCCTCGGTAGTCGGTTACAAGGGGGGTTAGGGTAAAACTATTATCTTATATAAAGATTTTATTAATAAATCCTATACCGCTAGCTCCTATATTAATTAGGATTTAAACGTTAACCTATTAACTATTCTGCTAAAGACGATAGTTAATAGTTATACTACGGTCTTAAGAGTTAGAGTTTATAACGTTAAATATATTTAACAAAATCCTATAGTAGAGCCGTCCTAGAGAGCAACTTAGCTCTAGGACCTTCCTTTTAAAGGTAATTAAGGTAGGGTTCTTAGAGGATATTAGTTAGAGCTTCGTCCTTGTAAATAGTACTTACTAATTATTAAGCTAGAGCTAGATAAAAATCAGAGATGGTAGCTAGAGGATTAGGGCGGTAGGCTGCTAGCGTTAACTATTTATAGATCTTTTTAAAAAGGGGTGGAGCAGTAGTTAGAGAGGTAGGAGTTACTTTTACGTTTAAAGTAGAGGCCTAGCTTAATGAATTATTCTTATTTAGAGGACCCTAATAGGGCATATCCTAGGGTCCTAGTGTTAATATCTATAGCGTTAGGGTGCTTAAGCTAAGATAACTTAGTGGACGTTTGTAGGGCTATTATATTATATTAAGGAGCGTGTTTTAGTATTAGGCGTAGTATATTATTATACTATTTATTAATAACGTTTATATAGGCATTAAGGGCTCCTAGTAGGTCTACGCCTATTAGGGAGGTTTTTAGTTTAGGGCTTAAAGATTTAATAAGGCTGTTAATTAGTGCGGAGTCGTTCTAGCCTATTTCCCTTACGTAATGATTAAATTTGGAGAAGTATATTAGGAAACTTTTTGTTCCTTAAGCTATATAGTTTATCTTTCTTTAAGTAGTAGCTTAGTAGTTTAGGTTACTATTTTTTTTTTAAATCATTTGTATTATACTACGTACAATACTACGTATGCAGCCTCTAGGCTATGGCGCTATAGTCCTATATATATGAATCCTTTCTAGGCAGCTTAATATATACTAGTAACTATGTCCTAGTAGTTTATAAACCTCTAAGCTAGAGGTTTACTGCTCCCTAATAAACACTAGGTTGCTGACAACTATTAGGTAGTAAGAAATAGTAGAAAATTAGTGAAATATAAGAAATCCTAACGCCTGTCCCTGTCCTTTTTGTATTTTATTTCTGTTCTTTTGCTTACTATTATTTATTTACTTAGATTTTAGTAGGAGTTACCTTCTAAAGATCCTTCTGCTATTAGCCACTTTCCAGTAGCTATCCCTATTTTACTTAGAAATTGAAAAAGTACTTCTCTTCCTTTTTTTGTGTAAAATAGCTTCTCTAAAGATAGAGAAGAACCTAGTTGTCTTTGTATTTCTTTTCTCTCTTCCTAATATAGCCTGCATTTTAGTAATAACAGGTAGTTATATATACTAGTAGTACTAATAATATAGTAGAGTTTACTATGCCTGCTTATTTAGGCCTCTACCTTAGTTTTTTAGTGCTTTGTCCCAACTATAAGTAGTTAGCTGCCACTACTAATCGCACGGGGATTCTTACCAGTTCTTACGGATATCTTATAATAGGGTTGGCCTAAGTACCAGTCCGCCCCCCAGCAGTCTATATAAGAGTTTCCTCCTAGAGTTAATACGCTTTCGCACGGCTTAGGAGCCTTTTATAGCCTCTAGTTTTACGCCTCTCTTTATTGTTTCTGCTGGTATGGGTATAAGCTGCTATTTGCAGGGGTCGCAACTCCTATCTTACGCGCCTATTAGCGTAATCCTATAAGGGCGTCGTGGCTACATCCTGCAATGTAGTTGGGTACACCTTCTACGGTTAAGGCTTAGTATACCTCTCCCGCCTAAGTAACTCCTGTTTGCTCTATAAGTATATCTTATTAGTATGCCGTCCTATAAGCGGACGGTTCCGTCTATTAATGTACTAACACGCGTATCCGTTCTCTTAAGCTACGTAGTAGTCTCTCTAGCTAGGACGTAATCCTGCCTGCCTACTAGGTGCACTAGGGGTTAGGGCCTAGTTAAGGGGTAAGGTCCCTAGAGCTAGCAGTGGTTACTATGCACTACGCCCTATAGGAGGCTAGTAGTAGTATAGGGGCGTAACCCCCTATATACTGCTAGTTCCCGTTTTATATTGCCTATAAGAGTCTCCTTATAATAGGCCGACCGTGTCTTATAGGAGGGGGCTATAGACTAGGTCCCGTGCTAGGTAACCTACTCCCCCTCTCCTACTAACTAAGCTTGTATCCCCCCTTTTTATAAGCTGGCCTATGTCTCTAACTGTTAAGTCCTTATCTAACTGGCCTGTGTTTCCTTAGAGCCTCCCCTATATATATATGCGTTAGGTTGCGTGCACTATGCCTATTAAGACCCTCCTGTGAGTCACCTAGTCGAACGCCATGGGGCCGTCAAAGCTGGCCTGTGTTTCCGCTGCCTAGAGCTTTGCCTGTGTTTCCACCTTGTTAAGCCGTTTGGTCGCCGTCGCGTCGCTATCGCGTTGCTATTGCGTCTGTTGTCTAGGTCGCGCGCACTACGCCTATTAAGACCCTTTTCTGAGTCACCTGGGTGTACCGGATACCAGATAGGCCCTTGTAGAGGGGCCTTAACGAGTTCTCTAGGTAGGGCCTTAATAAGTTCTTTGCGGTGGCCTTAGGGCCTTAATAAGTTTCGTACGAGGTATCTGCGACACGTTAACCTTAATAAGTTCTTATAAAAAGAGGTTCCCTACGCCCTCGCCGCGTCCCTTTGCGATCTCAGAGCTAGTGCAAGCCTAAGGGTGTCCTGTTGTATGACTAGGACGCGTCCACGTCGACTGACTAGATGATAAGGCCAGTTTCGGGCCTGGCTACGAGCTAGGTAGTCGTACATCGGGTGGTTTTTGTATCCCAGTTTCCCTTGATAGGCCTCCCTAGGTGGTAGAGCAGGAGCCTTATGCGGAGGCAGTAAGGCTCCTGGTGTTGTTGAGGGCGATGCTTTGTACGGTGGTACGCGTCGCGGGCTCAACACCGCAGAACCGCGACGACAGCGCGCTGCATGCGCTGCGACGGCTCCCTACCATCGCCTCTGCACTTAGCCATCAAAAGGAACGATTTCCTGATGATGTTTCCACCCGCGGCGACGTGGACGCGTGCAGTTTAGGTTACTATATAGGGCTTTAAGAAGTATAACTAGGCTTTATATTAAGTTTAGCTAAAGAGGTTTAATAAAATTAGCTACCTCTCCTTCTAGTTAACTTAGGGCGTAATAGAGTTAGTTAGCTTTAGTTAGGTAATAGTTAGCGTTACTAGTTAGCTTATTTTTAAGCTAGCTTAAAAATAATTAAAGTTCTTATTATTTACTGGTAAATACTAGGGGATCTAGTAGTCGTTTAGATTGTTTTAGTATAGTAGTTAGTTTAGGGTAAATAACTATTATAAGTTCGGGACTCTTATTCCGCGTATTTATTTCTAGAGATAGTATTTAGTCTTAAGGCCCTAGCGTAGGCATTTTAAGGGTATGGACTTCTTCTTAAAGGTCCTTAATTAATTATTAGTGTCGTACTTCTTATTTAACTTATTATTAATTTAAAGTAGCTTAATTCTATATAAGGGCGTTTATAAAAGATTTCTATATCTTTACTAATTATTCTTAAAGTGTAAATATAATACTAACGGCCGTTATAGGAGCTTTGGGTTCGTTCTATATATTAATAGTAGTATAGGTAGTTAATGTAATATAGTATTACGGAGTAAGTATGTTACGGACCTTATATCGGCAGCAGTACGACTACTAGGGATAGATATAAACGGGTTAGTTAAGATAGTATAGGAGGCGCTAGAACCGATTAAGCTATAGGATAAGGGGTAGCTAAGTTATATGGCTAGTTATGTTATAAGTTTAGAATGTAGGAACGTGGGAATATAGGAATGTAATATACCAACGTACTAATATACCGACGTACTAAACCCTTTACTATAGGGAGGAGTTATATATTTAAGGACACACGGTCTCTATAGATAGTTCTTTTCTTTATAGTAAATCTTAGAATATAATTAGAGTTAATCTGTTAGGTAACTACTCTACTAGTTATTATTACGTTATTAACTTCTTATTTACCTATATACCTAGCCTATTAATAAGTCTACCGTAGTTCCTACTATAAGGCTTTGTTATACATTTACTACTAAGGTTATAGTATTAATAAAGTTAAATAATATGCTACTAAAAGCAGTAGCTACGACAGTGTTAACGGCAGCGACTACTTTAGGATTAGGTAATGACACTAGTATAGTAAACACTAACTCTTAGCTAGTTACCGTTAGATAGCTATAGGAAATAGTTAATTAATTAATAAATAATAATAGGATATTTAAAGAAAGGATTAATAGGATTGGAGTAGCTAAGGTTAAGTTACCCTTAATTAAGCAATTTTTAGGGGAGAAGTTAAAGCTTAAGGGATTCCTTATATAAATGCACTTTAAGGTTATATAGGAAGGAGTTAAACTAGGAACGCCTATCGATTAAGTCACTTATATAGGATTATTCTTAATAGGGAGAGTACTTAAGTAGTTTAAGCCTTACCTTATAGAGGTATAAGAGTATAGTATAACAACTACTAACTAGGAGGTGTAATATATATTCTTAAGTTAGAATAGGTTTATAGAACGCTTAATACAGATATTTAGAGACCTAAAGGTAACTACTATAGCGGAATAAAAACTTTAAAACCTAATATAAAGGACTTTAGTAATTAAGTATATAATATAGTTTTAAATATTAATAATATAAGTTAAATAGAATAATAAAGCGCTTATAGCATAGTATAAATAGGGACTTAAGGTAAAAGTCTAGGATATAATTATCCTAATAGAAGATGCGGATACTCTTAGGGATTTAATTAATTAAGTAATTAAGATTAATAATAGGATCTACTAAAGAGAGTAAGCTAAGAAGGGTTAAGATAGAGTTTTATAGTTATATAAGGCGCAGAGTACATATTAGCAAAGTTAAAGTTAGAAACTATAATATAGCGTAGAGCTAATAAACCTAAGTGGTATTAAAGAATCTAAAAGATAGAATAAGAAATTATAAAAATCTAGAGGATAAGGATTAAGTAATTAAAGGTTTAAGGAGTAAAGGCTAAACTAGGGATCTTAGTAGCAGAAGACATTTAGGCGGACTCTATAGCAAGAAAAATAGGTTAAAGAAGGAGCTTATATAAATTGCAGAAAATAGAGTTATTACGTTAAAGACTATAGAAGTAGTTAGAGTTACTATATAGTAAAAGGAACGAGACTAGTAGAAGATATATACGTATAGTATTCCGACTAATACCGGTACATACAATATCCCGGAACATTTCTGCCTTATTCTAAAACAAGTCGTCCTTGTTCTAGAATGAGTTATATATCGCTTTAATCGACCTCATTCTAGATTGCTTGTCTCATTCCGGAAAAGATTTAAAGCTATATTAAGATTTAATAGAGCTTTTTTAACTTCTCAATGAATATATAGATTTTAGCTGTTTTTTAATAATTGTAAATAAGGACCAATATATAATTGATTTAATTTTAGCTGTAAAATATATAGTTATATATCTTAGATAGTATAATCTATTATTTAGTAGAGCGTAGTCGCGATATCTAGTATAAAAATATATAATTTTAATTTTCTAATAAGATTTTCTAGTGCTTTAGAGATTAAATTTTACCACCCCCCCTTAACCACCATAACACTATTAGATTCTATCTAAAGTAGGTTACGCTGCGCTTAAGAAGTATATTTAAAGGCATTTCCGCATTATAGATATAGGCTATAAGTGGTAGAAGCCAATTAGGTAGGGGGTAGTTAATTGCGTTCCCTAATACTAAAAATTATAAATTACGTAAAGCTTTAATCTTACTAAGATCTGTCGAAAACTGGGCTCTCTAAGGTTTTACTGGTCGTAGTCTAATTACCTAATTAGGTTTGGCGCGTCCGCGACCTAGACCTCTTCTAGCTATACTAACCTTACTACCCCCGTTCTCCTTTCCTTTAGCTTATAAGCTTAATTAATTACCTTCCTTATCTACTATTATTAATTAAGGCTATGTTAAACTTTATGGCAGAGTCCCCCATTAGGCTTACTTTATTTAAGAGTTAATCTAAGTACTAGCAAGCCTTTTATAAGCTCTTGCTAGAGGCTCGCCCGGAAAGTCCTCCGTTAGTTAATTTATATAAGGCCCCCCTCTATAGTAGTAGGAAGAACATTCTATATTTCCTTTTCGATAGCTATACTATTAATCGCTATATCCTTACCTATACCCACAGCAGGTAGGCCGCGCAGTTATTAAATAGGCTTTAACTACTATATAGAGAGCGGAAGGATCGTACTAACACTTATATTAAGGTAAGCATTATAAGTCTCTAGCGGCTTAACAAGCTCATTGCCTAGGAAGAGCTCCTTAATAATTCTATACTAAGTACAAACCTTAAAGTAGCCGTAATTTTAAATCTTATATATGCGGCCGGGTATATAGGAGACTTTAGTATTATATTAAAGCTTTTTAGGAATTCTAAAAAGGACGACATTACCTATATTAAATTTAGTAACGTAATATTACTGTCGGTATACTCGTATTATCAACGTGCACGAATATCACTTATAGTGGTACGTATGCGGTGTTAAAGTTGGTAGTTATTAATTGTCTAGAAGTAAGGGGTTGCTCTAAGGTTAGGTTAGCTAGCCTCGCTTTATAGTTTTGCAACTACGACATATAACTAACATTCTGACACTAGAGTAACTCTAAAAAGAGGGCTAATCTATACTTTAAAGTTAAGTCTACTTTTAGACTATTTGTAGCGTATACGTAATAGCTAGAGATCCAATTAATACGCAATAAGAAGAAGAAGAAGAGTTGTTAGGGGTAGTAGGTTAATATATCGCGAGGGCCGCTAAGGCGCTAGTAGTAAGCAAGCTAATAGCGATTTTCTATACTGGGTATGGAAAATCCTAATTAGCTGGTTAAACTTAAGGTCCGCAGAATATAGCGGGTGGCGTACCCTAGCACCATTACGACCTATAAGCCACCTTCTATTACTCCTTATGCTCCACCTAACCTATAGCCTATATATTAACTTAGTTCGTATTAATAAGTCGCTATAGGGCGACGTAAGGCTTCCCCTTAGTTATCGCGTCCATAGGGTTAGCTTTACTATTAATCTATTTAACCTCTATAATCTGCTAACGTTTATAGGCTTATTATAGGCACATTATATTAATTATTAATTATTTCTCTTATGTGGTTCTAAGTTATATAAGACAGTTATATAGTAACTTAGAATCGGTGTAGAGTATAAGCAGGAGGTTAATCTGTAGGACTTTGTCTACCGTAGACTTAATAGCGACGGCGATATTAAAGCCGTAAGTTATTCTATAGAGTTTAGAAGCTAGAACGCTTCTAGTAACTCTTTTATATTTAATTAAGCTCCAATAAACGATATTAGCCTTCTTAGTTGCGTTAGCTAGTATAATAACGTAGCCAATTTATAAAGAGAGGTCCTTATTATTAGTAAAGGAAGCGTCCGTAAAGACTAAGAGCTATAGGGTCTTAGCCTCCAACTTAATAAACTTAAGACCTCTATGTAAGTTCTAAATCTGCCAACTTAGGCGCTTATTTAACTCCCCTATGTCTACCTCTTTAGGATTAATTACCTAGGTAGTAAAGGATAAGTTAAATAAAGCCTTTGGCTAATAGACTAAGGCAATATAGGCTCCTCTGGCGCGTTAGGCGATATACTAGTTCTTTAGCATAAGTAGGCCGTGCGTAACTCCTTTAGAGCTAGTACTATCTGCCAGCGTAGTATTAACCACACTAAGGTTCTTACACTGGCGCTTTTGCGTTAGCGTAATACTCCTGTCTTATACTAATTAAATAAGTCCTTTATTAAACTTAACTGGTATATTAGCGGTTAGTTACTCTCGCTTTTTAGCTATAAATTTAGCCTTATATAGTTCGCTTTGTTCAGCCTCTATAAAGGTATTATTTATAAGGAACAGCGTATTATTAGTCTATAAGCCGACGATTTTAAAAGGGTTATTACTGTAAAGTAAGTAAGGGTCGTATGTAGACTGGTCCATTTATAGCTAATTAACGTAGTATAAATAGTAGGTCTTAAACTAGTAGTTTCTAGCTTTAGGCACTTTATAAAGTAGCTTCACAACCTTTAAAACGGAGTCCTTATTAATTCCCAATTATTTATTTAGCTCGTGTGGTGGTTATATATAGAACTCGCAGTTTAGGTTCGTAGTGGACTAGATATAGGCTTATAAGATGTCTTGGAGGTAAAGTTATATCTATAATAGTATAGCAGCGATATAGAGAATTAGCCGCTAGCTAACCCGTTAAATTGTTGGTAACTAAGTAAGAACTAGCTCTTTCTCTAAATTATTATAGGCCTGTATAATAAGTCGTGATTTCTTAAAGGCTTTATTAGTTCCCTTATTCTTAATCTTATTAACAAACCGTAAGTTAAAGAGTCTAACCCCCTTTGGCATATTATATAGCTTAATAATCTTAAAGACGCCTTTCTTAAGTAGGCCTATGACCTCCTTTTATTGTAAAGCACTAAATTAGGTATTACTATTGTTTTATAAGTAAATAGTGGTGCTAGCCATATCTGCGGTATCATCGTCCTATAGGTAAATAGCGATATTAGCAATATCCGCAATATCATCCGTAAAAGCGCCTATATCTATTATAGTATCTATAACAGCTATATTTGCGACAGCCGTAAGCAATAGGTATTTACGGGGGCGACCTCTACCTCGCTTTGGCAGTAGCTATAGTTTAACCTTAGGTAATAATTGAGGTTTGGCTAGTAAAGGTACTGGTTTATCTAATTTAATAGACTCTTATGGTTCGACTAGGTCTTATAGGTCTAGTAGGTAGGGTTTTATAACCTTAGAGCGGAAGGTCGTAGGTCCATTTGGTAGCTTTATGGTATAGGTCTTACCGTTAACAGTAAGTAGTATATATAGTCTGTCCCAATAACCACTTTGGCTAGTATTGCCTTCTCTCTAAACTAAGACAGGCGAACTAGGTGGGAGGCTATAAATGGCGTTAGTTCGTAGTCCGTTTCGCATATTAAGAGCGTTAGCAATCTATCATTTAGCTCGTAGCTTCTAGATTTCCACTATTGCTTTCTTAATGGCCGCAGCTCGCTATGTAACTAAAGGTAATGGCGCGTCTAATTTAACCATTTGGGGGTAGGCTCCAAAAACTAGGAGTATAGGGACTAGCCCTTCTGGGCCAGCCGTGTCATTAATGGCTTTAAAGGCCATTTGTAGGGCTATCTCCATGCTAATTTTAGGGATTTTAGTTATAATGATTTGGTAGGCTCGTCATAGCGGACCGTAGTAGCGTTCTACTATTTTAATAGAATTATATAATTCGACTGGAACTGACTTTATAGTTGCTCCCATAGTAGCAGCGTAGTACTTAAACTCCTTACTGATAAAGTTCTTCTTAGTATCTATAGTGATTAAGTCTAGTAGTCCTAAATAGCTGTTAATTTAGCACATTCGAAGAACATCCTAAGTATGCTTGGCGCTAATGTCTTATAGCTATCTGCCAGTTTAAAATTAAGTTGCTTCATTAACTACGTATAGTAGAGGGGAGCCGCTAATATACATAATGTTGACGATAATGTTGTAATTGAAATTAATATTATCTTATAAGGTAAAGCGAAATCTACCTAGAGATCTGCTATACTTTTAGTAGTAGTAGTAGAGTCTAGTTAGCTCTTTAATAGCAGATCTATTAGTGTTATAGCCGTAGCCAGCCTTATTAAAAAGCTTTTATAGTCTATTAACTAATAGGTAACTAAATTAATAGTATAGACGTTGTAGTTCTACGTTAGTTAAGTAGCAAGGGTTCGTATTAAAAGACTCGACTAAGTAAGACTATAAGGAGAAGCTCTATAAGAGAAATGGGTGGCCAAATCGTCTAACTACTGGCACCTTTTTAGTGCGAGTGATAATGACGTCCTTTAGGTTATCGTATTTAATATAGAGTCTATCTATATCTGCTAAGTAAAGTAGGAAAGGAGTATCTGCTTTAACGATATAGAATTATACCTTGCCTATAGGGCTGTTAACGTCTATAGTTCCGATAGACGTAGAGGCTCCGATCCCGAATTAGACGGTTACTTAGCCCTTAGTTAACGTGTTAAGACTTACGGACTTATCTACGGCCTATAGAGCTTAGAATTAACCATAGCCAGCTATAGACTTGCGTAAAGCACCTATATTAATTATAATTCCTATAAAGACCGTTAAGGTGTATTATAACGCTATAGCTATAGCTATACTGTAGGCAAATGGGTTAGTCTCCGTGTAAGGTTCTGTGGTAGACTTTATAGTAAGTTTTAAAGCCGTAAGCAGGTGTATATAAGCCTTATTAGCTAGTTCTACGCTTATAGAGGTTACTTCCTCTATAGTAAGTGTTCTAAAGGTAGTGATATAGGTAGAACTATTATTAGGTTCTTCGGCATCGCTCTTAGAGTTATTAGCGTTGTATATATAGGCTTTAAAGTTTAAGTTATCCTCTTTATCTCTTTCGTAGGCGGCGACGTATTATTTAAAGTGGTTATTAAAGTTGCTCTTATTGCAGCCCTTAATATTAATAAAACGTCTCTTATAGTTGTCTCTGGACTAATTACGCTCCTCCTCTATATATTTCTATAAATAGCAGTCCTCCTTCTTATAGACGTAGCACTTGGCCTTTAGTCTGCCGTTAGTTCTATAGGGGCGATTGCTGCCATAGCAATTGGTGTTTTAGTCTTAATCCTAGTTATTTTAGTAATAATGTCGATCTATAAAAAAGGCTTAGTGGGATGATCTCATTAAGGCCTATAGGGGGTGTTCTTTTTCCTATATAATAATAGAGGATTATAGCTTACTAATTAACTAAGAGAGGTCTTTTAAAGGGTTAGAGATAGTAATACGGCATACTAGTACTCCCTAGTAAGTAGTAACTAACTTATTTATAAGAATGCGGTTTGTATAAAAGTCTAGGTATAGTCTATAACGTTACTTTAGCAGTTTATCTATAAGTAGTTAGAAGTTTTAATAGATTAACTTATTAGGGTTCTCGTCTATAACTCCTTAAAGGGTTATACTATTCTACTCCGTAAGGTTCTTACGGTAGTATTTTAGCCCTTTAAAGAATTATTGTATATAGTTGCAGGCTTTAGTAAAAGGTTTTAACTTAAGGTTATTGTTATAGTAGTGGTCCTAAGTAAGCCCCTTTAGCATACTAGGGAATGCTACTGTGTAGCCTTCTAGTGGTAAGCCAGATCTCTTATAGATATTATAAAAGATGGTTAACTTAAAGTTAAAGCTGTTACTAACTCTATTGTACTTTTGGTCGTCTATATAGATCTTTATAATTATAGCTACCTTTTTACTGTATCTAGGTCCTTACCTAGGTCCTTACTCTATACTAGGTACGGCTAGTTTAAGTAGTATATATATATATGGCTGCTGCGGTTGCTGTAGCTGCTATAGTTGCTGCTCTTTTAGCTATAGTAGTTGGTTAATAAGAGCGTGGATTTGGTTATAATTAGAGGATTAAGGACTAGGGGGGGTATTAGGGGTAGCGGGGGTAGCAATCGGAGTAGCTAGTAGTGCAGTAACCGGAGTAGCTAGTGGTACAGTAGCTGGAGTAGCTGGCGGTGCAGCAACTGGAGTAGCTGGTGGTATAGCAGCTAGAATAGCTGGTAGAGTTAGTAGAGTAGCTAGTGGTAAGGCTGGAGGTGTAGCAAGCTTGTTTAAGGTCGAATTAAGTTAGTCTTATAGAGTTGTCGTAATTATTAGCTTTACCTCTGTAAGGGCCGCGATAAGCTCCTTATCCGTCTATTTATAAAACTCTTCTTTATTAGCAACGTCCGTTAGCACCTTACTAAGGGAGTATCTCTTATCTTGCTTAATAATATATACTCCTCTCTTAACTAGGTATTAACGGATTCCCATTCTAGTATTAGATTATACTTATTTAAAGGTCTTTAGTGTAAAGTTCTTAAAGTCTTCCTAAAACACTATCCATAATGCAAAGTCTGTAAGGTTAGATTGTATATATAGGTGCATCTTGGTCTCCATATACTCCATTAGGTCATTATCTATAGCCGTCTCTAAGTTGATTCCGTAGCCGTATTTAGTAATTCTTTCCTTCTAGTTAATTTCTATATTGTTGTGTCTTTATATATAAGGGTAGGTATAAGGGTAGGTATAAGGGTAGTTGTCGGTTTAAAGAAGTTAAGGTTTAAGGTAAGGGTGTAAAGGTGTATACGTGTCCTATTAACAAATCTATAGTTCTTGGACACTATAGACGATTTTTAGCAGAGATATGGTCCTCTAGGCGATCTAACGCGTTAATAGTTAAGCTAATACGTGGTTTTAAGCTTTAAGGGTCCTCTAGGCGATTTAATATGTTAATAGTTAAGCTAATACATAGTTTTAAGCTTTGAGGATAACGTAGCTCTCTCTAAGTAAAAATACGATTCTCTAGGCGATCTAACGCATTAGCAAGCTAATACGTGGTCTTGAGCTTCGAGGGTAACGTAGTTTTCTCCTTTAACTAAAATAGGGCGATAGCTCTGCGATTTAACGCGTTAGCAGTTAAGCTAATACGTGGTTTTAAGCTTTGCTATTGCGTATTTCCTAATCTGTACGTCTACTGATTAGTGTTAGTATACTCGCATTATTAACGTGCACGAATATCACTTGTAGTGGTACGTATACGGTGTTGAAGTTGGTAGTTATTAATTGTCTAGAAGTAAGGGGTTGCTCCAAGGTTAGGTTAGCTAGCCTCGCTTCGTGGTCTCGCGACCACGACACATGACTAACATTCCGACAATTACCTACTATACTTCTTTTTTATTTATTTACGGGAGTGAGCAGCTTATTATTAAACTCTCTTATATAAATCTGATAAATTATAAGCAGAGGAATCTAAACGTCGTAAGGGAATCTATAGCTATTGTGTCACAGCGACTCAGTTAATCGAGGCACGAGCGCCGTAGAGAACGTATGCAAGCCTGTACAATTGGTAGTCTATAGACCCGGATATCAAGATAAGGAGCAGAAGGTGGAAAAGAACATGTCTATATACATATGCCAAGGCTTAAGCGAGCCCCCTGACTAGATCCGTTACGGTGCCGTAATATATTGCAATTATAGTTCCTTCTAACATTCCTTAAGTCTCTTACGCACCTACTATATAAGCTCTTACTATGGTAGTATAGAGTAAATAGGGTAGTTAGAGTCCTTTAACGCCCGAATTAACTTACGCCGGTAAGAAGGCGTGGCGACGTCATGGTACTTATTAAAATCTATAGGTAGTAGGCCTACTCTACCAGCTGCGCGGTAAAGCTGTACGCGTAAATCTTTAACCCTTATAGCAAGATTATCTATAAAGGAGCCTCCTAGTATATAAAAAGTATCTTCCAGATTTTTAATCCAGTTATCTAGATATAACTCCTCCTACTAATAGATAGATCGCTGCCTTCTTTTAATATTATAATTAAACTTAGCTTGCTATAGAGCTCTAGTAGCGGCGTCGGCTATAATCTGTCTATTTAATTTAGTAAACTCTTCTCTTATTAATTGCATCTAGGCGTCTTAGCTTAGTATAGGAAAGCCTTCTGGTAGAGGTAGAGGCTGCCTAAATCTACTTAATCCTAATAACTGCATAGCCTCCGTAATCTCGCGATATTGACTTAAGATTAATAAGTAGCCTTTAAAGGTCTAATTGTTATTAGATAAAGTAGGGTTTAAAGGAGTCCTTAGCCTCTGCATATTATCTTCTAATTAACCCTTATTCTCCTCATCCTTTAATTAACTATTATTCTCCTCATCTTCTAATTAATCCTTATTCTCCTTATTTTTATATTTAGCCGCAGCCGAGCTCTAGCTGCCGTTTGGTTCCTTATTAGAATATTTATTATTCTCGCGCTCTTACTTAGCTGCCTATTATCTATTACTGTTCTTATCTAGTAGAGGACTAAGAACTTCCTTATTACTATTAAGATCCTCTTCCTCCTTAGCTTTAGAGGTATTAGTAACTTCTAGTAAAGGCTCTATAGTAGCCTAGTAGCTAGGCGCCACTAAAGTAAATAGCCAAGGATCTCTCCTATAGAGGCAGTAGAAAGGTATACAGCCAATTAATTTATAGTAGGTGCGATTAATTAAGGCTGCAATAATTAGGCAAGCCGCTGCCTATCGCGAAGTTCCTAAGAGTCGCTTTACTGTATAAAGCTTCTTCTTTATATAACCGTTGGCTTGCTCTATAAGGCCTTATAACTAGGGGTATTATAGCCGGCTATTAATTACCTTAATTCTATAACGCCAAAGTAGTATAAGAAGGGCGCCTTTAAATTCTAAGCCGTTATTACTCTGCTAAATACGCGGGTGAATATAATAATGTATCTATTAGAGCACAGCTACGGCAACTTACTTAGCGGTCTTCTACTTAAGGGGGTAGAGGGCGCAGTATTTACTAAAGTGATCACATATCTATAGGATCCATTTATATTCACCGTCGGCCTCATTACGCATATTAATAAGATCGCCCTAGATACAATTAAAAGGAGCCCTAAAGACAATTGCATTAAGCAGTGGCTATATAGCGTTAGGAGCGCTCTTATAAGAATATTAGTGTTACATATAGCTAACGATTTTATAAAAAGTTAAACTTACTTAATATATACTAGGCAGTGTTCTAGAAGCTCAACAACTTCCACTAGCTATATACCGTATTAATTAGCCGCAAGCGTACTATATATCTTCTTCTACCCTATATGGTAAAGCTCCTTATAGTACTAAATAATAGTATTATATATTTCTGGCTTAGGAATAACCTTTAAGCTATAGTTAGATAAGCGAATTAACCGCCTCTAGAGGCCGCGTATATACTCTTCGCCTTATTCCTATATAAACTAGCGGCTCTTAGCCTTTAATTTGGCGTTGCGTTCGGCCTATAAAAGAGCTTTATAACCCAGATTGGTAAGCTAGGAAATAATAATATTATATTTTTCCTAGGTAACGCGCTTTATAGAGATGTTCCAAGTTTCTTCTAGATACTTAGTAAAGGTAGGCTTTACTATAACTAAGAAGGAAACAACTACTTAGCCAGCGTTATAGTCTTTATTTATAGTAGGAGTATTAATAGGAGGTAAGGAAGCCGCGGGCGCGGAGGTAGGCGCGGAGGTAGGCGCGGAGGACGACATTACTATTACTAGTATTAGATTTAAGCTGGCAGTAGAGTTAAATATATATTTAGAACTTATAGAAAAGGCGCGTATATTATTAAGGATCTAATTAAGTCGTATATAGAGGCGGTAGGTAAGGAAGGATAAAAAAAATTTTAAAGTTCGCGATAGCCCCTGCACTAAGCCTAATTAGGCAATTTTTAAGCAAAATTAACACCATAAAGGGGCTTACGAGAGCTCTGTAAAATGCCTTATACTTAATTACAAAATATTATTCGACTACCAAATATATACTTATTAAGTGGATCTTTTGGCGACGTTATATAGGCATAGTTAGCGTAATTTCAGGTTATTCTAGAACCTATACGATAACTATTTACTAATTAAATCTGGAAACGAAGAAAAATAAAGGCATAAAATGTATATATTTTGAAGAACTTTACGACTCATAGTATGCGTGTGGGCGTTGGCGAGCCTCTACCTACTATACCACCTAGCAATTAGCCTAACCTTTAAAGACCTTTTCCGGAATAAGACAAGCAATCCGGAATGAGGTCGATTAAAGCAATATACAACTTATTCTGGAATAAGGACGACTCGTTTTAAAATAAGGCAGAAATGTTCCGGAATATCGTATATACCGGTATTAGTCGGAATAATAGAGGGATAATAGTATACTATAAGGAACTAAAGAGTGTTTAATTAAAAGTTTTGCGTTTTATTATAATAACGTATACTAAATTTATAAGAACGCTAAGTATAGCGTAAGCTATTAGTTATAGGAGCTAAAATTATTAGAGTTTAGAGGAACTAATAAACTAGTTCGTAGATCGGACATTAAGGACGATAAATTTAATATAAGTAAAACATTTTGTAATAATAAGGTAATAAAAGTAGCTTACTAGAAGTATATAGACCTTAAAAATATTATAAAAAAGGTAGAGGATAATTCCACTATAGAATAGGGATTATTAATAGGGATTAAGACTCCACTAGATATAATATCTATTACTTTATAAGATATAAGAGAAGTAGGATAGTAAACTACTTTAGTACTTAATAAAGGCAAAAGGCTAAAGGCTTAAGATTCTTAAGAAGAGATATAAAACGCTTAAAATTCCTAAGATAGGATAAAATAAGCTTAAGAACCTATAACAGACGACAACTAATAGAGTAGAGTAATGGCTTAGTTTAGTAATATATAAATAAGCTTAGGATAAAGTTTCCCAAAGGCATAAGATTCTTAAGACGAGATAAGTAAGATTTAAGACTCTTAAGATAAGATAAGAACACTATAAAAGCCTAATTAGACTAAGGCTAGAGTAAAGCTTAAGAAAGAAGCAAGCTTAGGATTAAGAATCCTATAGAACTAAGATTTTTAGATATAAATAAGGACTATTAAATAAACTAAAATTAAGAAGTAAGAAGACTTTAAGGATCTACTTATAAGGCGAAAA
>Ga0307515_10009785_pt1 | contig 18469 bp, 12 predicted proteins | sample 17_EM_MG_FD_194513 | JGI IMG/M metagenome (GOLD analysis project Ga0307515, IMG submission 194513) | Populus trichocarpa ectomycorrhiza microbial communities from riparian zone in the Pacific Northwest, United States - 17_EM | ecosystem: Host-associated > Plants > Roots > Unclassified | place...
GACAACCCCCCCCATCTTCTCTCCATCTGGCCGTGAAGCCCACGCTCTCGACATTCACGTACCATCCAACAAAGTCCAAAAACTGCTCCCTCCCTTTCCCACCAGAGTAGAGGTATTTTTAGTTCATCTATTTAGTAAAACTAAATCCTTCCCAGCTATTCACATCTTGTTTGGCAGTGTGGTTGTGGGTGCTTTTCAAATAATTTTTCATGTCAAAATACATGTTAATGATTTTTTTTTATTTTTTAAAAATCATTTTTAACATCAACATATCAAAACGATCCAAAACGTACAAACCATATTAAATTATTTTTTTTTAATTTTTTTTTCAAATTTTATGGGAACGCGGGTTGAACCGCGTTCCCAAATGCATCCTAAATCTGACCGATATCCTAAATTTTTGAAGCGGTTTAGTTTAACAGTTTTTTAAAGTGATTTCTAGTTATTTTTTAAATGATTATGAAATTTTTTTAAAATATTTTTTTAATATATTTTTAAAAATTATTATGCATTACATTACTAAAGACTCACCAGGTTAGAATTTTAGTTAAATTTAATAAAATATTAATCGAATAAAACTTAATTAATGTGATTAGAACGTTATTAACTTAACTGTTCTTATTAAACTCAATTTAAATCTGATTAATTCAATAATAAAAAAAGTTATATTTTTAACCAGAATTCTTGTACTTGAAAACATACAAATTTTTTATATGAAAAAAATAATCATAAAAACATAATTTAATATCTTTTAAAAAATAAATTCTCTCAATAATTAATATTAACACAATCCGTTAATGGGATAAAATCTAGAAGATATATACAATGTCACAGAACAAACACAAACACCCACATTTTCTCTCTTTCAACAGACAACCGTTAAAACAGTAGCGCACCTCATCTCCATCTCCTTTTATCAAGAACCTTGGTCAAACTTCATTTTCTTCACTTCACAAGTCATGCGTTTGGGAGTTAATTTTACGCATGCTCTCAGCATGCAATGAAATAAAGAAAATGGCAGACGAATCTTTATCTCCCGGTGATCTTTTTTGTTATGAAGATTTTCTTGGTGAATTGGCAGTAGCAGATGAAGATGATACATACATTGATATTACAAGCACTTATGTTGGTGACCCAGATACGGAAGACGAGTATTTGACGTTGTTGGCTAATCGAGAGCCTCATCAAGGTTTTAATGCTAATGAAACTTTGGTTCTTGATGCCTCGTTTAGAACTGCCCGCTTGGAAGCTATTACATGGATTCTCAGAGTTAGTGTCTCTTGATTTCTTTTCTTTCAAATTGTTATTCATGCTTGATCTTTAAGTTTTGTGAAGATTAAGACATTTCTGTTTTCTTTTGTTGGATTTTAATGCAGACAAGAAAAAACTTTGGTTTTCATTTTCATACCGCATACTTGTCAATGATATATTTTGATCGGTTCCTTTCAAGCCGTTTCATTGATGTAAGTCTTCTGAATTGGAAAGTTTCAATTGAGTATCCATTCTTCTACTTGTGGTTCATTGTTTCTTGTTTCTTGGTATCGCAGAGAAATTATACTAGGGTAGTTAGCTTGATATCTGTAGGCTGTATTTCTTTGGCCGCAAAGATGGAGGAGGTACGAGTACCCTCTTTACCACAGCTTCAAACAGAAGGAGTTACATTTGAAAGCACAAATGTTGAAAGAGTAGAACTTGGAATACTGAGTACATTACAATGGAGAATGAACTATGCAACTCCCTTCGCTTTTCTTCGCTATTTCATAATAAAATTCTCCAGGCAGGATTCTCCACCAAGGGAAACAGTATCTAGGACCGTGCAATCCATTTTGGCTTTAATGAGAGGTAATGTGCCTTTAGTTTCATCCTTTAATTACTTCTTTCTTTGCATTGATTATGGTATACATTGATGTAAAGTATGTTTTATGCAGAGATACATTTGATGAGCCATCGACCTTCGGTTATAGCAGCGGCTGCCACATTAGTGGTATTAAATAACAGCTTAACAAGAACCACATTGGAGACCCAGATGAATTCAATTGCTTATCCAGGATTTCTTAATATTGTGAGTGATTAATTTGTTGGCTTTCTTTAGAAGTATCCTTTCTTCCTATAATTAGACGAATCTGTTGACCTTGGACTTCTTCTTGGCCTTTTTGTGTCACAGGAAGAGGTGTTTCAATGTTACAATCTACTGCAGCAATTAGATGTGGAAAACCTTCACACACCAAGAAATGTAAATTCGGCTAGTAGGAGTAATGACATCAAGAGAAGAAGACTTCAATTTGATAATGATGGCCCTGCTTAAAATCAAGGGTAACTGAATGAAACACTTAGATAGAGGAAAAGATTGTTTGTGATACTTAGATAGAGGAAAATATTGTTTGTGATATGATTTTTCTTAATGATTTTGTTCTTTGCCTATGGATATAATTCGGAGTTGATTGAAACTGTCTCCTCAAGAAGCAACCGAAGAAAGGAGACACAGAGAAAGGAAAAGGAGAAAAAGGCAACACTCTGGGTTGCATATAGTAAAAGCTGATAGTGTTGTTAGTAGACCAATGCCATAAGGTGGAAAGAAGATTAGAGGGCAGGAGAAAGGTCTAGAAGACTGCTTGTTAAAAAGTTGCTTCATATGCTTACTCACATGTTCAATTCTTTTTTGCATAATTTTTTAGTCATTTTAACTTTCTATCTGGGTTTGGGTTTATAATGTCTCTTGCAACCCTACCTTTTGATGGGATGCTTTCTTGTGTCTTTGAAAAGGCTGATAGCAGCTTGAGGGCTTGTGATATGAGCTTGGGGGGGGGGCTAGTTCTGTTTGTGTGGTTTGATGAAACAGTGCCGCATGCTAGCCATCAGAAAAGCAGTGTAACGGTGGATGTGATTGCATTTGCTTGAATGTTTGGGGGTTGCCTTTCATAGCGGGGCCTGCTTTATTTGTCTCTGAAGCCCCGTTGGCTTTATTGAAGTTTGAGAGGGGTCATCAGACCCAAAAGGAATTTCCATGTTTGTGATTATACATTGATGGAACAGGTTTTCGCGCCTGTAAACTACATTTTCCCAAGTCATTTTAAGTTCCAATACTGATATTATTGCTGTGATTGTTATGGCTTTTCTAGTGATGGTACTTGATGCTGGTTCTGTAACCAAACATACTCGTCTCAGCAAGGAAAAGGTTCTTTTATGCTCTTTTGGTTCTTCTGATGCTTACCTGAATCTGAAACTGCATTCACCATGGATTTAACATTGTTGTTGGTGTAGGAAGTTCAGCCCAAATTGTGGACTAGAACCCTAATCAGATTCACAATCGATAACTAATCTCGTTTTGTTTTTTTACGCTAACCAACTAGTATAAGAGTTCATTTGTCTGCCGCGTTTCAAACTGTGTTTAGAATGAAAGAACATAAAAAAATAGTGCTTTTTTATTTCCATTACAATTTCAACCGTGTCATTACCGCTTAGACAAGCAAAGCATAAACAGGTAGCCTCTCTTCCTTTCATGGCAAAGCGAGTGTGGCGTAATGTATGATAGGCACAAGCAGCCGTCGTGATCTGTGATAGTAAACTTGCTTAGCTTTGAAATATGAAGAGAATAGAGCTACCCAGAAACCAAGTAATCATCGTCGATTTTTCTCAAAAAAAATATAGAAGAAAAGGCCAGTCGTTTTTCTTGTATGGTCTTGACTGAAACCAGAGATAAGTGCAGATTTGGTTGACGTCTCCGGAGATACCATTTATTGTGAAGAATTTTCTTATCTCAGAAGTCCAAGAGACATAACTCTGCGGTCAATACTGGCAAATAAGCGCACTCGGTACTCTCTCTGGCATTAGCACCAGCTGCCAATTTTGCTGGTGTGAGGCTATTGTATCTGGATGTGGACCATCATCAAATCTTACTTTCTTCTCCTGTATGTATATGTAAAGAAGATTTCATTTGATATTGTGATAATTTTCCCTGTAGTTATGATTTTAAAAAATAAATTTAATTTTTTTTTATAAATTATAGATTTTTTTAAAAATAAGATTTAAAGAGAGATTTTAATAAAACTCGTATATTGATTAATAGTTGTAAGAAGATAAAATTTCAACCACTCCGCAGCACATTGCTAAAACATACCTTTATTCTCAATAGTCGAAATTAGAGTACAGTTTCACTTTCACCATTGATATTTAATGCATCAAGCATGTATTTGTTTAGGCATATTTACACATGCAAGACACCATTTCCGTGACGGCAAGGAAAGTTTCCACCTTTAAAGTAAAAAACGACTCTTTTTTTTAAAAAAAGGATTGATTGATTTTGTTTTACAAAAGTATTTTAAAAAAAATTATTTTTTTTTAATTTTTTTCATATCATTTTAAGGTGTCGAGATAAAAAATAATTTTCAAAAATAAAAAAAAATATTATTTTAATATATTTTTAAATAAAAAATACTTTAAAAAACTATCACTTCTACACTTCCAAATCATCCTTGTTATATAACAATGCAAGGAGTTTCGTTTGAATGTTGATCTCCATGACTTGAAAGGGTGCTTTCTATCTATTTACATCAGCTAGAAGTGAAAGCTTAAAAATCAAGGCAGTAATTATCCAGGCCCGGTCAACCCATTTTGACCACTTGATGCGTTGCAAAGAGCCCCAAGTCAGGCAAAATGGATGCTTAGAGTATGCTCGCATAGAGTCTTAGACCATAAGATAATTCTTTTAAGATATGTTGAAGGTGTCCATGGAGCAATATTATCCATCGTCTAACTTTTTGGCATCTTACTCGTAGCGGCATCTCTAAGAGGAAGAGGAGAGCTATTTAAAAGAGTGAAGTCATAACATGATTTTTTGAGTAGTATAAATATGATTTTTTTTTGTTTATATACACTTTAATGATAAAAAAAAAACTATTTAAAAACACTAGTTGTATTTTAATATATTTAATGAAACAGATGATGAAAAAACACGTTGTTTTAATAAATTCTGCTCTTATTATTTTTTTTTTTTTCAAGATGTAGGAATGGCTCTTTTTAGGAGAAATATGATTTTAACATTTTATAAGGCTATCCTGTTGTGGTATGATGAGCCAAAAATAGCCATTGAAAATGCTCTAATACCTGCATGCATGGAGATTCATAGATGGCCTCTGCCTTCTACACAGAAACTAGTTTGATATAAAACCCGATCTGATCAGACTCAGAATCATCGGATTATCAGGACGGCCCATTAGAGGCAGAGTTTAATAACAATCATCGTATTTTGGGCAGATTGAAGCAGAATATTGAGGTAGAGGGCATTAGATGATGACGATTTATAACATCAAGTTCCCATGTTGATCTGGAAGAGCTTGCACTAATAGAACCCTAATGGTCAAACTGAAGGTTTTATTTATAAATCCACACTACAATACTTCTCCTACCAAAGCTTACTAGTCAGTGGTGAGTTTCAGAACAAGTTTTTAGTCAAGTAGTAATGATTTCAGGCTTCCAATCAAATCATCTGCGACCATTGCAAGGCATCTATGGCCCCAGTAACCTTTCAATCTATTACTGTGCCAAAAAAAAAAATCTGCTGCTGTACGATGAGGTAACAGAAAAAAACAAAGAACGAAAAGGGGGGAAATATCATGAAAGAAAATTTGATGACCAATGAAGTACCTTGTCTACTAGCTTAGATTTCAGTTTGAAACCACAGGAATCATCTTCAAAGCAGCTGCGATTGGCATGCCAAGGAATCCAAAGAAGACACTGACAAACCACTGCTGCCAGCTGAGAGGAGATGTGTTCGCGAATGTACCCAGGAATTCAACAATTATAATTTGGAAAAAGGCAGTGCAGGCGAGCACAGACACAAACACATAGTTTTTCAGTATGCCTTTGAACACGTTTATCTTTTCCATTTCTCTGGAGCTGATCTCATTGAAAACCTGGAGGAACGATAGAGGTTCATTGTCAGCAACACAAGTAAAATCTGCACAAGCCTACAATTAGATAACTAATAAAAAGGTAACGCAACTCATTTTGCTCCATCAGCCAGCAAAAGCATTTATCATTATCACATTGCGGTTGATTTTAAAGGAAGAGCGAAGGCAGTAATTAGAAAAAGAAAGTGTAATGCTTGACATAATATCATTAAAAACTTTCCGTAAGAAGCATTACTAAAAAAGAAATATGTTTCGATGTCCATTGAAGGAGAGAATCTAGAAAACATGCAATTAATGCATAACATTGAACGAAAGTCTGATTGACAGCCCTAACATATCAGAAATAATTGCCTGCATTATACAAATACATGCATGCAGCATCTGTGAAAATTTTAACAAATATGGCCCTTTTTCTCTGGATACAAAATTAAAGCATGTTCATTTAGTTTCAAATGTGTCAACATTACCTGACAAAAGACAAATGAGTTAAAAATGAGCGTGTTCAGTATCAAATCAGAATCTGGCCCATCAATTCGAAAAACTGCTTTTCCTCTCGTCTGAAGGTACCATATAACAACAAATTGGTACAAGGACTGCCCCAAAATATTCCTCCACATTACATTACTGATGAAGTTTCCTTTCCTTCCAACGGGTGATCTCTTCATCAAGTCATCATTTGGAGGTTCTGTGGCTAATGCAAGTGCTCCCAAAGTATCCATGATCATATTGACCCAGAGAAGCTGAACGGCTGTTAGGGGAGCATTTCCTGAGAGAACACCAAACCCCAAAGCATAAGTGGAAAACTAAATAGTTAGGTCATCTCTCTGCAGTATTCCGGGGAGATGAATTTGCAGGGAAAATGATTAGATCATACTCCAAATACCTGTCAAACAGGCTGAGGAGAAGTTGACAATCAAGGCAACCACGTTGACTGTCAGTTGAAACTGAACAAATTTTTGAATGTTTATATAAACAGAACGTCCCCATTTTGCCACCGTCACAATTGTGGAGAAGTTATCATCCAGAATTATGACATCAGCACTCTCTTTGGCCACCTTCAGAACAGGAGGATGCTTTTCAATATATTTAATAGGTTTGGGAAAATTTTGGAAACACAGGAAGCGGTTCACGATTTAAATGACAAGGTAGAGTTAACGGCAAGGAATTAGAGTTTCTCATCAAGGGTCAACAAGAATGCAAACAGTTCAAAATACCTGAAAACAGTGTGCATCATAACTGCTGCACTTGACAACTAAGAGGTGAGTATAATAACGAATCAAGTACTGCTAATTTAGGGAACCTCTCATTGTCTTTACCAAATGTTTCAGAGAACAAAATTTAGTTCAAATTAAGATTGAGCATGTTATAACATACAGTCAAATAAGAAATCAATTGTTCCTCCTCAAGACAAAGATTACCAACTACATAAATGTTCATCTTTAAGGGGAAGATTGCATTTCCAATCACAAAATTACTACCATCCATTATTTTATTGTCTTAACCATCAAAGGCAAGTCAAAGATCTCAATATCCCATTCTGGCTTAGTTCAAAGAAAGCAAATAACTACGAGAATTTAAGGTAAGATAGCAGAAACTGCTACAAATGTTTATGTTCATTCAAGTGGTAGAAAAATTTGCGGACACAATCAAAGAGCACCAGCGCTTGGTATACAAAATTCTATGTATTCATCAAAAATAGGTGACATGTACTCTTTTCATACTGAACTTTTGTGCTTTAGCAGAAACTTGACATTCAACTAAAAATTGAAGTAAAGACGGCTAATATATTATTTTGCATGCAATTTCTTTAATGATTCTATGCATAAATAAAGCTTTTATAAAGAAATAAAAAGGGAGGGTGTCCTGCAGAAGCCTATATGGCTGACAGATTTAGTGAAACAAACCTCAGTCCCAGCAATGCCCATTGCAAGTCCAATGTCTGCTTCATGAAGTGCTGGAGCATCATTTGTACCATCACCAGTCACTGCAACCACTTCCTGAAAAGTTGTCCGTAGGTGCCTCACAAGGGCATGCTTATCCAATGGAGATGATCGAGCCATTACCTACAAATTGTAATGAATTGTTGAGCATGCAAGTTTCTGACAATTATTAGGTGATGAGAAAAATGTGACGAAAAATTCATATGGAAAACAAACTTCGGTTACTGATCAAAGACTCCTACTGCCCCATGAGAAAAATAAATTAGTATCCCGATCATTAATGTTTATGCATGATTCTTGGATTTCAATTCTTGCAATTACTCCCGTCATAATTACTTAGCAAAAATATATAATGATATAATGCAAGCGACAGTACTAGGATAAATGTTTCACGCTGTAAAAACACTACTAAATAGCAGAAGAAATTTTATCATTCTTCAAAAAAAAACAAGCAACAGAAGCAGAGCGCCTAATTGTCTAATGCAAACCATATCAGAGACAATATCAAGAATAAAACAAAGAGCAGGAGACACACTTTAACATAAATCACTTCGTGGATAAAGCCAAAGAAAAAATCATTCGAGACAACAAATAATGTCATGAAAAAGAGGTTGCATCTTAAACTCTCATAGAATTGAAAAACATTTCATCCACTAAATACACCCTCCCTAAATTAATGGAAAGAGAAAAAATTAGATGTACCTGAATTTTTGGAATAAGTTCTTGCAATTCCTCTTCACTCTTTTCCCGAAATGCTGGTCCTTCAATTGCTATGCCATCATCAGTCAAAATCCCACATTCTCTAGCAATAGCCTTTGCAGTGGTTAAGTTGTCTCCGGTTACCATCCGAACAACAATTCCAGCTGACCTACAGATAGCAACAGACTCCTTGACACCAGGGCGTACTGGGTCTTTGATACCCACAATAGCTATGCAAGTGTAACCCTTGGAAGGAATAGGGCTTTCGTCAGAGTATTCATTTCCTATTTCCAGGTACGCAAGGCAAAGAGTTCTAAGGGATTCACTAGCAAACCTTTCAATTGTATCGTTTAAATGATTGATGGATGCTTCATCAAGGGGAACAACCACACCATTTGAGTCTATAACTTTATCACATGCAGCTAAAACTATTTCAGAAGCACCCTTGCAGTGTGCCCTGAAACCTCCATTAGGGAGCTCTATAACCACCCCCATTCGCTTCTTTGTAGAGTTGAATGGTTCAACCTTCACAATTTTTGATTTCTCTTGTTTTTGTCGGGAATCTCCACCTAGTAACAGTCCAAACTCTAAAAGAGCAGTTTCAGTGGGAGTTCCCAGTATCTGAACTTTCCTTTCCTCATTGACAACAACTTCTCCCCCAGTGTTGTTAAATATTGATTCAAGTAAAACACTCTTCGCTAAATCGGGAATTGCTGATCCAAAAGAAGTAGTGCTCTCAGAGCTGCCCACTTCCCTAGTTTCACCAGAAACGCATGCTTTTACAACAGTCATGTGGTTAGTTGTTAGAGTCCCAGTTTTGTCACTACAGATAGTTGTGCTAGATCCCATTGTCTCACAAGCAGCGAGATTGCGTACAAGTGCTTTATCATTCATCATTTTCTTCATGGCAAAAGCAAGACTCAGAGTCACAGCCAATGGCAGCCCCTCGGGAACTGCAACTACAACAATTGTAACAGCAACGGCAAAAAACTCCAACATTTCCCTGGCATCATCTCCAGACCAGATCCAGTGGGTTCCTTCTCGAAGCTTACGGTTACATAATCCTTGTACCAGGACAGCAAATGTTACAACAGCAAAAAACAGGCCTATTTTTCCTATGATAGTCGCTACTCCATTCAGTTTTACCTGCAATGGGGTCTCATCGTCTCCTCCTTCACTGAGAGTAGCCATCAGCTTACCCCATTGTGTTCTCATTCCAACAGTGGTCACAAGCATTTTACACGACCCATCCTGAACTTTGGTTCCAGAAAGGAGAAAAGGATTCGCAGCATTCACATTAACTGGTTCACTCTCTCCTGTTAAACTTGATTCATTTATTAACACAGAAAACCCTGAAACAAAAAGTCCATCAGCTGGAACCTGATCTCCAATAAAAAGATGAACAATATCACCAGGAAGTAGATCGTATATTGAGATCTTCTGCCTCACAGCATTTCTGGTAACCTGAACTGTAATCTTCTTTTTCTCCCTGTCCAAATCTTTGAACTGCAGAGATTGCTTATAATCACTTGTGGCAGTGACAAACACAACAAGCAGAATGCTCGCAACAATTCCAAGTCCATCGTGGGAACCTTTTGGCCATCCTTCCATAGCTATGCCAACAATAAGAGAGACAAGAGCACAAACACCAAGGATCATAAGGGTCATATCTTGAAGGGCTTCCCACACAAAAACCAAGAAACCTCGAGGCGGGCTTTCAGTAAACTTATTAATCCCATAAATTTCCTTCCTTCCATTTACTAAATCCTCAGAAGTAGAAATCCCATCGTTGATTGATGTGGAGAGCTTCTCAGCAATACCCTCCACCTCACCGTGAATTTTCAGTTTCTTAACATCATGACCTTCAACAATGGAACCCAACTCATCCGCACAAATTTGAAAACCAGCTTCCTCGACCTCCTTAGGTACAACGTAATCACTAGACAAATTTAAACCTGTCCAAAATAAGAACAAGAGTCAGCTCTAGATCTAAACCCTAGAACACCGCCCCTCCCCTGAATTTTACTAGCGTGAGGGATTCTCACAATGTATAAACTGAAGAGCAGCTTTTGAAACCAAGACAGCAACTCTAAGCTTCTCCTGCAATCATGAAAATGTGTCAGAAGGATCACATAATTTTTACTTTGGTTCTTTAGCAAAAACCTTCAAATAAACAGCAACTGATCAAAAATCAATCTGCCATGATCTTTAAGCGATAAATTAACCAAAAAATATCCAATAAATTAGAAAACAAATATTAACAGAAAAAATCAAAATCAAAATCCACAGAAATCTGAGTTGGTCAGCGACTCAACTTTTGTCAAACACGAATCCTAAATACAAAAAAGAGATGGAAAAAAATCAGATTGAAAAGAAGATGAGAAGACCTGATTGGATCGACGGATAGCCTCAGCTTCAAATCGTTTAGAGAGATTAGCAGTGAAACGAAACCTCCTTTTGCGATTCTTAACTAACCAACAAAGTTTCCTCCATCTCTGCAACGCTTCATCCGATGAGTTCTTAGCCTTCACGTCACCGAAGTTCTCATTCAAGTAGTTCTCCATCAGATGATGGTTCCTCCTTGTTTAAGTTTCTTCAAAGCACGAAACCAACACTAACAGTGTTTAAAATCTAAACTATTCCCTAGTTCTACCGAGCTGCCTCTTCTGTAAGGAATCGACGGGACGGGACGAGCTTCGCAGGTGCAAGTCTTGTTGTACAAGGAGGAAGGTCAAAGTATTTGATGCAAGCAGGCTTGTTGAGTGGAAGAACTGGTAGAGTAGATGGTAATTTTTCCTCCTTTATTTATTATTTATTATTGGCGATCTGATTCGTTGTTGTTGGGGACACCGCGTTACTGTTCATGTGGGGTTGGTACTTGCCATAAGAATATTGATATCGACGTGAATGCCACCGAGATATTTTCCTTCGCTTTTCTTGTTTCAAAACTTGGTTGTTAAACCCGATTGGCTAAAAAAATCAACAATTCTAAGCCTTATTCAAATCAAGTATTAAATTAAAATAAAATAAATATTGATTTTATAAATTTGTTTAGGTTGTTTGAAATTATAGTACAATTGTATTTTAAAAAAAATTAAAAACAAATTGTTTTAAATTAATAATTTTTATTTTTTTATATCATTTTGATATTTAAATATTAAATTTTTTTTTATAAAAACAATTATATTTTAACGTATTTTCAAATAAAAAATACTTTGAAAAATAACATTTTCTATACTTTCAAATAAACCTTTAATCTGGGTAGGTTTTTCATAATTTAATTGTTTTTGTCAAACTCAATCCAAATTTAGATCGAATCAACATTATTTTTTTGTTTGTTGAAAAGTAATTTTTTTAAAAAGTGAATTCTTGAAAAATAAATCTATGTTCATCGATGTCTTGGGAAAAGAATTGAAAAACAATTTATGTTTTTTTGGTTATATCATGAAAAATAAATTACAAAATAAATTTTTATTTTTTTTATTTATTAAAAAAATAATGACTAAATTTACATATGAAAAAATTGAAGGATAATGATATCAAGAAAAAAATAATTTTATAAATTATTTTAAATTAAATAGATATTAATTAAAAGAATAAGGATTTAGGATTAAATTTGATAAATAAAAAAATTTTAATTTAAAAAAAATAATTAAAAATAAATAATAATTAAAATAATGAAGACAAATATTAATATAAAAATCAACATTTAAATGATAAAGTTAAAAAAATTAAAATATTCAAAATAAAATGTATAAAAATAAAAATAAAAAACTGATGAATAATCAATAAAAAAACATTATAGATGATATTTTGTTTTTTTAAAGTTGAGAAAAGTGTTTTTGAAAATTGAAAGAAAACAATTTTCTCTCTAATGTGACATCAGTTGAAATGACTTTCTCTTCATTGATTTTTTCCGAATCATTTCTTGGACGGTCATTTATTGAATAAGTTTGACAACTGACCCATGCAGATTTTAGCATATTTATTTTAGCATTTCAAAAATATTTTTTAAAAAAATAAAAAAATATTATTTTTTTTAAATTAATATTTTTAAATTATTTTAATATGCTGATATTAAAAATAATTTTTAAAAAATAAAAAATATATTATTTTAATATATTTTCAAATAAAAAATATTTTAAAAAATAATCATAATTAAACTTCAAATCATGTTCTTTTTCCAAATTATTTCTCGGACTGGGTTTGACGACCAGTCGTCACGTAACAAATTTCCCACGCGGGAAGATTGTCTTCTCCGTCGAGTTTTTAAGATGGCTTTTCAGGCAGTTTTCTTATGCTGAATTTCCATGCAAATCCAAGTCCGGTGCCTGGAAGGATGTGTGGGTCTCTTCTCTTTGTACTTTTATTATAGTTACAAGGTTGTTTCGTCCTAAACAGCGTGTCGGTTTTATGAAAGTAATTGACCATCGGTTGCCCTAATTGATTGCCTGTTTTGGATATTGCCTTTTGCCTATTGCCCAGCTCCTAAAGCTCGCATGAGACTGGCACTTGTCACTGCTATTTTCATGAGCAGTCGTTTCAGTGCTTCTTAAATTTAATATTATCCTTGTCAGAATTGAGCAGATGACATGATAGAGATCACATGGGGACCTATGGAGCAGGTAAAGTGATCTCCACTTGCTGCTGGACCATACCCAGAATAATCGTAGTTGCCAGGAAATTGGCTATCCGCGGCTTCTTTCCCCTGACCCGGTAAAACCAGCGACCCCCGCCCGGAAGCCATCGAGTGCCCGTTTGACACTGCAATTAGGTTGATTGTATGCCACAGATATTGTTTGGTTAAGTTAAAAAAATAAAGTTTTTTTTTTAAAAAAACCCACCGTACTTATAATTATCCTTAATTTTAACAAAACTAAAAAAAATTTGTTTTTACCCGCATTCTATCTCCATGTGTAGAGGGAATAATTCACTTTACACTTTTTACTTTTGTAAAGTGAACACTGCATAGTGAATTAAAAACTCACTTTGCACAGTTCAGCTGAATCTATTGTTAATAGTCGGACCGGGTCTAGCCTAAATCTAAATATATTGGACCAAGTCCGATCCAGTAAAAAAAATTAATTTTTTTAATTTTTAATTATGTTTTATTTGAAAAATTAGTGTTTAATATTATTCAATGACACTGCATCAATTAAAAAGAGATCGCATGATGACATAACATTTACAGAATTTGATCGAAATCTCAATATTATTCCTGATGATATTTTACCTGATTTTGTTACACGCTCAAAAAACCATGGAAATTGTAGTCCTTGTCAGATGAATTTATATAAAGTATTATTTATTTCATGATGTAATAGCAGTAGTTAAATCTACAATGTTTAAATTAAAAACCATCAATATTAATATATATATCTTTTTTAGTTATTTTATAACCTCAATTTGAAAAGCATTATTAACCAAATACATTAAACTACTTTTCATTCAACCTCAATTTCAACCACAGTTTTAACCAAACATATATATTTTTATTTTTAAAAAATCTTTGTGTATTAGACACAAAGATTTTGAAATTCGATGTTAGCAGCAAATAAGAACCTTTTTACCTTCCCTGTAAAATTTTATGTGTCCCATGTAGCGCTATTGGGATTTTTAAGTCAATGTGGCTGGTGTTTACAATGAGGAGATGTTCATTAGGAAGTGAAACGATGATTGTTTTTAATGTAGTATTTGAGTGAACTTCTTGAGATCCACGATGACATGAAAGATTCTTCATCTGACGGTGGGGATAAAAAGTTTTCTTTTTTATAATCATAGTCGTTCTTGCTTCTGACTTTTTTTTGCTTATACTTTTCTATGACTTTTGAGAGGTTGCTCTTGTAAAAAAACCATAAATCATCTCTCTTATAATTCAAGGGGAGATAAAACCCACTTTAGACATTTTCATTACCAATCTCTTTTTTCCTATCTTTCTTCCAAACAGAACAAATAGACCATGGAAATGTCACATCTGTTTTTAAAAAGAAAGGCGTTTCTATCCCTGACGAGGAGTTAAAATTTAAACCAGAGTCTGAAAAAAGCAGCAAGGGACAAGGGCCTGTTAGACTGGGTCTCAAGACAAGAAGGGGTGGTATATTGACATTTTCCTTTGGTAGGGAGATGAGAAGAACTTCTCACACGAGTGTTTCTCCTCCTATTGTTATGGATACTTAAGAGAGAAAGATGTTGCCTGAGACTCCTACGAACGACGTCCCCAGTAGCACATGTGCTAAGAATGTAAAATATATGAATTGCCACCAAACAGGAGAGAGTGTGGCCTAAATACTTGACCTTGCTGAGCGTATCAGCTAACAGACCTTGAGGTCCACCCATGGTTAATTTGAAATTATCACCTTTATCTATGTGTGTGCAACAAGGTATTCTTTACCTCTATAAGGGTTCGCAGGGAAGGTGTTTGGTAACTACAAGCTAGGTGTAAGCCAACTACATCCCAATTGATGAATAATTTTGTCCTCTTTTGAAAAGTTTTGTAGGTTTGTTAGGCTTGAACCTAGGTTAATGGTTTCGAAAACTGTTACCAGTTGGTTGCTGGCATTAATCTTAGCAATAATATACATTGGTTTTTTTCCTTCACTAATAGACTCGCTGAAGCCATGCAAGGGACGTTGCAGGGGAAGCTAATGCATGTTAATAAGTGAAGGGGGAGATGGCAGGTTGTAAGATACAACGAGACATCAACCCCAAAAAAACATTGTAGCCAATCTAGGGTTGTACCCATTACTAGAGGTGAATAACAATCCTCGTCTGAGACGGGTGATGAGGGACTTCCTCAACCCTCCACTTCTAAATATTATGTTTTTTATAAGATAATGGTGGGGGCCATAACCTTTGTAGAAGTTGAAGGTAGTTATCTTCCCCCAGTTAGGGAATAAGCATATTTGATTCTTCATGCAATGCCCACGGGTGCTACCGCCCAATTTAAAAGGATGAGGGTTTCTACCCCGGTGGAATCTCATGTTCCAGCCTCTTCTACAGAGTCTTCCATGGAAGTATTTTCTCGATCTCAGCCTCCTGTCTAGCTAGTTAAGGAAGCAGCATATAAGCTTTTCATTGGGGATGGTACCAATAAGTTCAAATATGTTTTTGTTGATTTAGCTCTTAGCCGCACTTTTTTAAAATTTCCCTTCTTGACGGATGAGGAGAGGCAGCTCATGAAAACTATTATTGGTGGAAAGTCGGGCTTTAAGGAGACTGGCCTCAAGTCGGTGAGAGTGTTGAAAAGGATCCTCATCACCTCATCAAACATCTCCACGATGTCTAGTGAAAGCTTCCACCCCTAAATGGCTTTTAATGTAATGAATTCTCTTGTTTCCTTTTTTTTATTTAGTTTTATGATTACTATTTTTAACATTTATCCTTGTCAGACCCTAATGATGTGTGCCCACTCTCGAAGGCATTGGGTAGCTAAAAGGGGTCATGTGATGGAGGTCATGGTTGCGAACAAGGAAAATTAAGTTGCCTTCAAACAGTTGCACGGGGAAAAAAATTGTTGTTGAGGCCGAATTGCATAACCTTAAGGTGGCTTATTCCACGCTGAAGGACCATGCACAAGGCCTTGTCCTTCAATTGAATTCATGTGAAAAATCGCTTCAAACTACCTATAACTAAGTGGTTCCCCGAAAATAGGAGCTCCTTTGTGCAAAGGCCTCCCAAGCTAGTCTGTGAGATGAGCTAACTATTGTGCAAGAAGAAGCCTAGCGTTTCTAAGGTTAAATTAGAGGCTTTAAGGTACTCTCATAAGAGTTCCCAAAAATTTCTAGGGGGTCGGTAGCTTTGATCGAAATGGTGGGAGACAGGATATCTCTTGTCATGTACAACTTGTATTTCTTCAATCTCTTGAGGCAAATGCATGTGAATTTCAATACAACCTTCCATCTAGTTCTAATCTTGATTTTACAGACTCGTTACTAGTTAGAACTATCGTTGTCCAACACGGGGAGTATCCAATTGAGAAGCTTGAGGTAAATTATTACCCAACTATTTTAGAAAAAAAGACCTGTGTGAAAGAAAAAAAACAAAAATATTGATCCATCAATTTCTTTATTTTTTTAGTTTCAAATTTAGGATCATGAGACAAAAGAATTTATGATTTTTCTTTAAAATGTATTAGATTCAAATATATCCTTATAATCGGACCAAATAAAATGTCAAAACTAGTTTGAGTTAATGGTTGGGTTTGCATTTACGGTGGGGTAAATTTACACAAAATATAAACATCAGAAGCATTATTTTCATGCTCTCATTTTTTTTTACTTTTAAATTTTAATGAGGGTCCCACCACTACCACTAAACACAAATTTTTAAGTTGGCACATTATCAGCACATAGAAGAATTCATTAGATTCACCAAAATCGACGTGAGGAATATGCTTTCAAGATTATACAGATAAGTACTTAGTCTCTGTTAACATATAAGCTGACCTGTGAATACTTTTATTATATAAAAAAAAAACCCGAAAAACTTGTCTTGGTAGTTAAGAAAGTATTTTTTTTTTCTTTTTAAATTCAAGAGGGTGTTCTTCCAAATATCTTTTTTTATTATAAAAAATGTTTGAAGGTTTGGTTATAGTTTTTTTTTAAAATATTTTTTATTTAAAAAAGTATGTCAATAATGTTTTTTATTTTTTAAAAATTATTTTTAAAATTAGCACATCAAAATAATTTTAAAACATAAAAAATATATTAATTTAAAAAAAAATCAAAATTTTCAAAAATACTTTTAAAAATCACACCCTAATCCCTGATATCAAAACCTAAGAGAATTTGCTAAAATTCCTAAAAATGTATGAGGGTGATGTGGGGGGACACGCGTCAAGAATCTCCGAAGATGCCCACTACTCATCCACTTTTTAATTCTCTCTCCTCTTTTTTTTTCATCCTCTCTAATTGTCCTTCTCAGCTTGTGCTTTACTCGTCAGGATTCCAATTGGGCTATTCAAAATCTTCTCTAGAAAGATAAAAGAAAAGCTTACTTCAAGGAACACGTTTATGACCTTTGACCAAACCGTACATGTAAAAGCAGCGGACTGAGGCACGGTTAATTTCTTACTGTTTTGGTTGTTTTTTTAAAATGTTTTTTATTTATAAATAAATTAAAATAATATATTATTATTATTTTTTAAATTTTATTTTTAATATCAGCTTATTAAAATAATCCTACACTAAACAAATTAATTAAAAATAAAAAAAATAATTTTTTTAAAAAATAATTTTAAAATACAAAAATTAACGGCTGATAAAAAAAAAAAAGGACCACTATGTCTGATCCGCGTAGATGTAGACATTTTTAACGTTTCTAATAATAATCCTGTAATATCCAGGAAGTTTCGTTTTCGCCAGAAAAACCAACACAAAGTTAATTTGATTTGATTTTTTTATAAAAATAATAAAATATTCTAAATTCGTAGAAACATTGTGCAAGGGCCCACGCTATCAATTCTTTTAATTTTTCTTTTTGGACCATCCAATTTTTCTCTCTCCAGGATTTCACTATCTCCTTTATGTTGCTTTTAGTAATGGATTTCCATGATTCAACCATCAAGTAAAAACTTTTAACTTCCAAAATAGAATCATCCTCTCTTGACGAGAATTATATTATATTATCGATTTATTTACTAATTAAAAAATAAATCCACTCAATTTAAAATTCAAACGCTTTCACCGCTAAAGTAAGACGGGGAGCATTTGGATTCTATTTACTTTAATAAAGAGCTCTAGTAAAAACTCATCAAATTTTCCACGTAGTTTATAATTACCAATCACTTTAATCCTAACAACACAAGGTCTAATAAATACGTTAGCTTTCTCCTGCTAGCTTTCTGATTTGTTTGTTTTTTTGTTTTAAAAATATTTAAAAAAAATTTAATTTTTTTTTATTTTTTTTGTTTCAAATTAATAT
>Ga0307515_10009786_pt1 | contig 18469 bp, 2 predicted proteins | sample 17_EM_MG_FD_194513 | JGI IMG/M metagenome (GOLD analysis project Ga0307515, IMG submission 194513) | Populus trichocarpa ectomycorrhiza microbial communities from riparian zone in the Pacific Northwest, United States - 17_EM | ecosystem: Host-associated > Plants > Roots > Unclassified | place...
CCTTATAGGAGAATAAACTAATAACCCTAAAGTAGGGAAGATATATTAGAGAAACAGGTAAAGAAAGCGGAAGAAGAATAGTGCTGCTTTAGGGCCTAGGCCTATATAGAGGAGGAAGGGAAATACGTAAGAGGCCAGTAAGGATAATAGCAAGAGAAAGAAAAGAGCCGAAGTAAAGCATAAAAGAACGCCGGGAAACTAACTACCGTAATATAATACTGGCTGGACCAACGCTAGAGAGGCGTATAGGAGTTAAAGGTATAGAGGTTAACTAAGGCAAGAAGAACCCAAGCTATAGCATAGTTAACGCTATAGGGGGTAAATACCCTAGGGCTCCGAGAAGGCCTAATAAAGGCAAAAAATATAATGGTAATACTCTTAAGAACAGGAGTAATAGGACTAAAAGACTGGCTCTACTGGGTAGGTGTCCTAGTAGGTAGCCTAAGATGCGAATATAGCTGGCTAAGATAGACACTAAAGCACGTAATACTGCTATACCCCTTACGTACTAACCAAGAAGCAATGCTTTTAGTAGCTAGCACAGAAAACTATAAGACACTGCTCTTAATATAAAAAGGCCTTAAGGCGGTTACCCAGTGGCTTATTAGCTAAAATATACTAAACTAGTTCTGGGTTGTAAAGGAAATGGCAATAGAAGGTAGGGGGGTGAGCAACGGGTGCCCCCTAATGACTCTATAGTAGTAGAGTAAAGTTTGCAATACTAGCGCGTCCGTAGGCTTGTTACGGCAGCAGTGGTTCCTAAGGAGGTTAAAAAGTAAGGTAGCAGGAGCACCACAGGTGACTCGCAGGCGCCTCGCAGGCGCCTTGCAGGCGAGTCCCAAAAGGCAGGGAGATGGATCACGGGGTTTTCTTAAATAGAGTTTTCTCCCCATATGTATATAAGGAGTAGTCCGCGTGGGCCCAATAGGGATCCAAATCGGACGTTAAGTAATGAATTATTATTAATATATAGAAATTAATTTTATAAATTTTTTTTTTTAAAATTTATATATATATATTTTTTTATTAATTTAGTTAACTTTTTATTAAAAATACTAATAAATAAGCTATTTACTATTTAAAAATTCACTTTTTTATATTTTTTATATTTTATATATATCTACATATCTATAATAAATCACTTATATATATAAAATTAATCTATAATACTATTATTAATATAAAAATTTATGTTTGTATTAATTTAATAATACGAGTGAGTTAGATCCAGGGGCACGAAATACGTATAGTATCGTATACTCTTTTGGATAATGGTGACTGTCGATTATATAAAGCAGACTACGTGGTCTATATACTGATACGTTCTCCCCCTAATTAGTTAGTGCTTTATAAGTGCACTAGACGCGTAAGCAAGTAGTTAGTGTACTAAACGCGTAAACGCGTACCTGGTGTACCGAACGCGTAGATACGCGGTTAGTACAATAGGTGCTATAATTATACACTAGCGGTACTTAAAAAATAAAACCACCTGTATATAGCCTCCGTAACTATTTTAATAGAACCGTAAAATATAAAAGAAAATATATAGGAGAACTCCTCTAAGGTGCCGTCTAGGCTGCCTTCTAAACGGTGCCCTAAGCTAGCCGTAAGTTCTGCTTATGGTCCATAAAATAAACCATAAGGCCTTTTAATAGGCAGTAGACGAGCTATAAGTTAGATCTTAAGGGCCGCTAAGGCGCTAGTGCTAAGCAAGCTAATAGCGATTTTCCGTGCCCGGCATGGAAAATCGTAATTAGTGGATTTAACCACCGTGGCAGAATATGGCAGAATTTAGCAGGTTATATAAGTCTACTAAGTTCTATTATAGCTTTCTACCGTTTTCCACCTAACAGCTTACGGTCCGTAGAATAGGCCGTATAATAAGCTGTACGGCCTTCTAATAGGCCGTAGGCGTATTATAGGTACTCCGTTAGTCCCGTTCTACCCATTTTATAACTTTTAGGTTAAGCTTATTTATATTAATTAGGGTTTTAAGGGCTTAACATAGCTTTACTTTAGTCATAGCGTCTACTAGGTTGTTTCCGCCGCTAATCTATTTAACCTTCGCAATTTTATGTCGTTTGTAGGCCTGATATAAGCATATTAGGTTAATTATAAGCCTCTTCTCTTATATCGTACCTAGTTTAACTAGGCAGTTATAGAGGGACTTTAGATCGGTGTATAAAACTAGGGGTAACTACTCCAGTTATAGAATCTTCTAGACCGTTAATTTAATTACGGCTGCTATATTAAAGCTAAAAGCTAGTGCGTATAGTTTAGAAGCTAATACGCTGCGGGTTACTTATTTGCATTTAATTAAGGACTAGTGCAGTATATTTACGTCCTAATTACGATCCGTAAGTACAATTATAAAGCCGATTTGTAATAATAGGTCTTTATTATTAGCAAAGGAGGCGTCTATAAATGCTAGTAAGCTAAGGGAACTTAGGTCTAGTGGTATAAAAGTAAGTCCCCTTACTATATTATTAATTTGCTACTAAATACGCTTATTAAGCTGCTTAATATTTTCTTCTTATAGATCTACTGCCTGGGCTATAAAGGACAAATTATAGGCAGATTTAGGCTAACAGACTATAGCAATATAGGCGCCTCTTACACGCTATGTAATATATTAGTCCTTTATATTTATAGCCTTATGGGTCTCTCCGCGGGAGCTAGTAAGGTCCGTAGGCTTTACTATAACGGGCTTTAGGTTTTAAGCTTAGCGTTCCTAAGTTAGCTAGATTAAGTTGCCCTTTTATATAATTAAGCCTCCGTTAAACTTAATTAGAGTTTATTTAGTTAACTACTCTTACAGCTTTACTAAAAACTTAGCCTTTTATAGTTTAGTTTCTTTAATATCCGTAAAGGTCTAGTCTACTAGGAATAGGGTATCGTCTGTTTAGAATCTAATAATACTAAGGCCGTTTAATGGGCTATATAGAAGGCAGGGGTCGTAGGTTAACTATTCTATTTTAAGTTTACTAACGTAGTGCTAGTAGTATATCTTAAACCAATGGTTTCTAGCTTCTGGTACTCCGTAAAGAGGTTTTATAACCTATAAAATTGTTCCTAGTTATAAGTTAAGCTTATAGGGTAGTTATATAAAAATATCTCTACTTAGGTAGGTATTAGACTGCATATAAGCTTGCGAGATATCCCGTAAGTAAAGGGCTACGGGCTTAGTTTACTACAGTCTAGGCGTAAGTGTAAGTATAATCCGTTAACTAACCTGTTAAATTATAGGTAATTATATAAGGACTAAGTCCTTTCCCTTGTCGTTATAAGCTTATATAACAAGCCTTAATTTTTTAAAGGCTTTATTAGTACTAGGGTGCTTAATTTTATTAATAAAGCGTAAGTTAAATATATAGACGCCTTATAGAACGTCTCTCTCCGTTATAACTATAAAGACGCCCTTTTTAAGTAGTCCGTTAATCTCTTTGCGTTATAAGTCCGTAAAAGGGGTTTCCTATACTAGAACTAATATATCTATAGGCGAAGATTGCCTTACAGATATACCTACAGAGGTTAGGTAATTCTCCATTACGGGGTTTTTACGGGGGCGTCCTCGGCCACGCTTTACGGCAGGTTTAGTAGGTTTAGTAGGTTTCTAAGGGACCTTTAGGGTAGGCAAGGGTGCTTCTAGTTTATTTAATTCGGCGGGTGTTTCTGGTTTACCTAATTCGGCGGGTGCTTCTAGTTCGTCTGGCTTAACGTCATAGGTGTTTTCGGACCGAAAATAGGGTTTTACGGACGTGCTCCTAAAGCTGGTCGGGCCGCTAGGAAGTTATACACAGCATGTCTCGTCTTCTACAGCTAGTAGACAATAAGGTCCGGTCCAGTTGCCGTTCTTACGCTATATAAGGACTTTAGAATTAAGCGGGAGGTTATAAACTAAGGTTGTGTTAGGTCCATTACAGTAATATAGGGCGCTATTAACAGCTTATTTAGCCCGTAATTTAGCTATTTCGGCCATTGCCTTCCATATTATAGCTGCTTATTCCGTAATAGATGGGGTAGGAGGGCCTAGGTTGCTTATCCTTAGGTAGGCTCTGTAGACCAAAAGGGTGGGTACTAGTCCGTTAGGGCCAGCGGTGTCGTTAACAGCTTTTATAGCCATCTGTAGAGCTAGTTCCTTTTAAATATCCTTATATTTATCCGTAATAATCTAGTAAGCTCTCTATAAGGCTAGGTAAGCTTATTTAATAAGCCTAATAGACCAATACGCCTTAACTGGGACAGCTTTTGTTAATATAGCCATAGCCATAGCATACTACTGGAATTCCTTGCTAATAAAGTTCCTACTAGCGTCGTGGGTAATATACTCAGGAGGTCTAACGTACGTGTTAATCTAGCAAATCCGTAAAATATCCCAAGTGTGCTTTATAGATATATTTTATAACTAACAGGCGGCTTAGTAGCGGGTTGCCTTATTAATTATATATAGTACTAGGCTACCGTTAATATACATAATGTCTATATACACTAAGTGGTTAAAGTTAAGATCCTTATAAAGGGTGAACTTAAATCGGCCTAGGGAACGTCCGTATTTCTAGCAGTAGGAGCAGTATTTAGTTAGGTAGTTAATTGCCTTCTTGTTAACATTGTTATATCCAGAGCGTTTAAGGACTCTATGCAGCTTTTCAGCTAATGGGTGGCCGAAACGGCGGTGTAGGCGGTAGATCTTAGTACTAGTAAGGTAGCATAGGTTATAGTCAAAAGATTCCTAAATATATATCTATAGGGTCTCTCCCTATATAAGGAACGGGTGTCTAAATCGTTATACAATTAGCAGGGTAATATACTTACTTCCTAGGGCAGTTACGGGGCCAATTAAGGTATCCGTAACGTTGTTATAGTAAACCTATAACTTATCTATATCTACAAGGCAGAGTAGGAAAGGGGTATCCGCTTTTACTATGTGGAAGTTAACTGGGCCAATTGGGGTCTTAACTTTAACTGATCTAATTAATACGGTTGAGCCAATGCCGAATTGGACGTTTACGGCCCCAGTTTATATAGTATTAATATCCGTATTATTATTTATGGTGGTCTTATATACAAGGTATTGTCCGTAACCTATAGTAGACTTCTTAGAGGCACCTATATCAATTATAACGCCGTAGAATTCTTTAGGGGTGTAGCGTTCTATAGTAATATATACAAATAGGTCCTGTTCGCGGTCTATAATATCCGTAACAGGTTTAACAGGTATACTTATAGGCTAGTTTTCGGGTGCAATTAAGTGTATAAAGGAGCAGTTAGCTAATACGGTCGTAATATTAAAGGCTTGGTTATCTGTAAAAGGTTTATAAGTAATTAGGAACATCTCTAAGGCCTTCTATTCCTAAGTATCTAAGTTAAAGTTAATTATAAGGGCTTCTATTAACTTGTTAAGAGACTCCTCTACTTCCTCTCCTTTATAGTTTAAGATAAACTAGTTAATCCGATTGTTAAATCTTTTCTTAGACTTATTACATTCTTCCTAGGTATACCTTATAAACTAATATCCTTCCTTACTATACACAAAGCACTTTTAGCTGGTTTGTCTGCGGGGGTATACTTTTATACGGGAGTTATTATAGGGGTTACGGGTAGGACCTGGTCGATGTGGGTACTAGTAGCAGTAGCGGCGGTCCGTAAAGTAGGCATCTAAGTCAGTTTGTAGGTTTTACAGGTCCGTAATAAAGGCTTAGGTACTATTTAGTGGGTTTAAGACTTTATACGTTATAATAAAGGACCGTAAATCGTTAATAAGGCCAGCTACGGTGTCTGCGGGCTTATAATAGGCGTATTTATAGGGTTCTACTTCCTAGTAAGCTGTAATAAGCTTATTATACAGGAAGTCGTCCATTTAAAGCTTAATGTTAAGGCTATGCTGTAGGTGCCGGAGATCTTTAATAAGAATTTACAGGCACTCTATAGTCGACTTTTCGGTATTCTTGTTAATTACGGTCCGTAACTTAATCACATTCCATTAGGTAAGGATATTATGCCTATATTCTAGCCCTTTAAAGTAGTTATATATAGCTTCGCATAGCTTATTAAAGGGAACACCAAGGGGTTTACTCTTAAGGTTAATGTAGTAATAATTAAGTACTAGGCCGCGCAGCATAGTAGAGTAGGCTTGGCTAAACTCTTATTTAGGAATATCAGCCTTCTAATAAAGGTCCGTAAAGATAGTCAGTTTAAAGTTAAAGTTGTCGTTTTCACTACTATACTTAGATTCGTTGGTATAGAGCTTAGCTAGGTTAGCTAGCTCCTTACTGTAGGTCTTTATTTAGGTGGGTTATAGATCTATAACTTGCGGATCTGTAACTTGCGGATCTATAACTTGCGGATATATAGCTTGCGGATATATAGCTTGTGGATATATAGCTTACGGATCTGTAACTTAAATAACAGGGGTAATTTAGTCCGTATTTTAGTTTGCAGGGGTATTACGGTCCGTATTTTAGGTTATAGGGGTATTACGGTCTGTAGCTTGAGTACTAGGTATACTTTAGCCAGTAAGGTTAATTCCAAAACTGCTTAGGTTTATAGGACGAATTTAGTTAAGAGGGTTAGGTATAAGGCTAGCGATTATATTAAGTTTGGAAGAAGTAAAGAGTTCCTTAGTTTCTTAAAACTGGTCTAGGATTTCCTCTTTAGTCTATTCCGTTTAATCCTTCTTGTATATTATGTTATATAAGGACTATATAACAGTAACTTATTTATTCCTTTTAACCCATATACCTTAGTTATGTAAGAGGGTCCGTAGGTTACGGATAGTAGTAGGGTTGTATACTTTAAAGATAGCTTCCGTAAAGTTCGCGAAGTCTTCCTAGTATTACTCCTATAGGTTAACGTTTATAAGCTTAAAATATTCATATTTAAGAACTTTAAATTTAATGTAGTTATTAACGTCAGGTATAGATATAAGGTCGGCTCCCTACCTCTACTTTTCCTAGCCTTTATTAACTTGCTTCCTTAGGTCTGCCATACTATATAGTGTAGTATAGTACGCAGTAGGTGGAAGAGGTCTTGTAGTGGTCCATAAAGGCGGTTAATGTCCGTAGCGGTTTATAAAAGGGTAAAGGTGTCCGTAAGGGGTCTTAATAAGTCCGTAGTAGTTTGTAAAGGGGTAAAAGGTCCCCGTAACGGTCCGTAAAGGTAATTAATAAGTCTATAACGGTTCGCAGAAGGGTAGGGGGTCTCTATAAGGGGTCTGAAAAGACGTCGGAGGTATTAAAAGAGGGTATAGTAGGGATAGGGGTTTGAGGTTTAAGGGTAGGGGATTCCGTACAGGTCTGTATTCGCGTCTATTATACTTCTAGTAAACCGTACTAAGACTTAAATAAGTATATAGAGTTAGTGATAGTCTGTAATCCCCGACTTCCGACCTTCTAGTAGGTTATACTAGGAGTCTAAACGAGTGGTCGCTGTTGAGTATTGCTTGGGGGAGGTGTCGAGTAATTACTAATCTATGCGCGCTCACTAATTAGTGTTTGTATTAATTTAATAGTATAAGTAAGTTAGATCCAGGGGCATAAAATACGTATAGTATCGTATACTCTTTTGGATAATAGTGACTGTTAATTATATAAAGCAGACTACGTGGTCTATATACTAATACGTCCTCCCCCTAATTAGTTAGTGCTTTATAAGTGTACTAGACACGTAAGTGAGTGGTTAGTGCACTAAACGCGTAGGCACGCGGTTGGTACAATAGGTGCTATAATTATACAATTTAATAAAAATTTAGTTGATTAGTAAATTATTAAAATAGACTTATATATTATTACTATATTTATAATTATTTATTATAATTTTATATTATATAGTTATTATATAATAGTATATTAAGTTATTAAAATTATTATAATAGTATAATAGTATAATAACATACATAAATAATATATATCAATGGATAAAAATTTAAGTAATTATATAATAGTATAGTAATATAGTAATATAATAAATATTAATAAAAAGAGTATTTTTAAATAATTATAATATGTAAAACTAATAAATAATACGAATATTATTATTATTATATTACTATTATAAGCATAAAAATTAAATTTTTTAAGGAAACTTGAAGAAAAATTAAGAAAATAAGAAAAATTATATATTTTTATAATATTTTATATAATATTTTTAAGTTTTTTAATTATATACTATTAAATATATATATAGGTAATATTATAAAAATATAATTAATACTATTTATGTATAATTACTTATATATTACTTAGCTTAAAAATTTAATATATAAAAAAGTAAAAAAATATTATATTTATTATATTAGAAGTTAGTAATTTTTATAAAATCAATTTTTATTAATTATTTCTACTTAGTGTATATATTATAAAAATATAAAAAGCGTTAAAAATAACATATTAAAGTGTTCGTACTAACTTAATAGCACGAGTGAGTCGTATCCACGGGCACGAAATACATGTAGTATCGTATGCTTGTTTGGATAGTGACTGTTAATTATATAAAGCAGACTACGTGGTCTATATACTAATGCGCCCTCCCCCTAATTAGTTAGTGCTTTATAAGTGCACCAGACGCGTAAGTAAGTGGTTAGTACACTAAACGCGTAAACGCGTACCTGGCGTACCAAACGCGTAGGCACGCGGTTGGTACGATAGGTGCTGTAATTATATACTAGCGGTACTTAAAAAATAAAACCACTTATATACAGCCTCCGTAATTGCTTTAATAGAACTATAAAACGCAAAAGAAAATACATAGGAAATCTCCTAAGGTGCCGTCTAGGCTGCCTTCTAAACGGTGCCCTAAGCTAGCCGTAAGTTCTACTTGCGGTCCGTAGAATAAACCGTACGGCCTTTTGACGGGCAGTAGACGAGCCATAAGTCGGATCATGAGGGCCGCTAAGGCGCTAGTGCTAAGCGAGCTAATGGCGATTTTCCATCCCGGGGATAGAAAATTGTAATTGGTTAATTTAACTACCCTATAAAATTCGGCGGGTTACATAAATCCACCAAATTCTACTATAGTTTTCCACCGTTTTCCACCTATACCGTATAATAAGCCGTACAGCCTTTTAACGGGCCGTAGACGTACTATAGGTGCTCCATTAGTCCCATTCTACCCATTCTATAACTTCTAGGTTAAGCTTATTTATATTAATTAGGGTTTTAAGAGCTTAATACGGCTTTGCCTTAGTTATAGCGTCTACTAGGTTGTCTCCGCTACTAATCTATTTAACCTCCATAATCTTGCGCCGTTTATAGGCCTAATATAAGCACATAAGGTCGACTATAAGCCTCTTCTTTTATATTGTACCTAGTTTAACTAGGCAGTCGTAGAGGGACTTTAAATTAGTGTATAGAACTAGGGGTAACTGCTCCAGTTATAGAATCTTCTAGACCGTTAATTTAATTGCGGCTGCTATATTAAATTTATAGGCTAGTATATATAGCTTAGAAGCTAGTACACTACGGGTTACTTATTTACACTTAATTAAAGACCAGTACAGTATATTTGCGTCCTAATTGCGGTCTATAAGTATAATTACAAAGCCAATTTATAATAATAGGTCTTTATTATTAGCAAAGGAGGCGTCCGTAAATGCTATTATACTAAGGGAATTTAGGTCTAGTGGTACAAAAGTAAGTCCTCTTATTGCGTTATTAATTTGCCATTAAATGCGCTTATTAAGCTGCTTAACATTTTCTTCTTGCGGATCTATTGCCTGGGCCGCAAAGAATAAATCATAGGTAGATTTAGGTTGGCAGACTATAGCTATATAGGCGCCTCTTGCACGCTATATAGCGTATTAGTCCTTTATATTTACAGTCTTATAGGTCTCTCCGCGGGAACTAGTAAGGTCCATAGGCTTTACTATAACGGGCTTTAGGTTTTAGGCTTAGCGTTCCTAAGTTAGCTTAATTAGGTTGCCTTTTTATATAATTAGGCCTCTATTAAACTTAATCGGGTTCTGCTTAGTTAACTGCTCTTATAGCTTTACTAAGAACTTAGCCTTTTATAGTTTAGTTTCTTTAGCGTCCGTAAAGGTCTAGTCTGCTAGGAATAGGGTATTATTTATTTAGAGTCTAATAATACCGAGGCCGTTTAATAGGCTGTATAGGAGGTAGGGGTTATAGGTTAACTGTTTTATTTTAAGTTTACTAACGTGGTGCTAGTAGTATATCTTAAACTAATGGTTTCTAGCTTCTAGTACTCCGTATAGAGGTTTTACAACCTATAGGATTATTCCTAGTTATAGGTTAAGCTTAGGGGGTAGCCGTATAAAGATATCCCTACTTAGGTAGGTATTAGACTACACATAGGCTTGCGAGATATCCCATAGGTAAAGAGCTACGGGTTTACTTTACTATAGTCCGGGTATAAGTACAAGTATAATCCATTAGCTAACTTATTAAATTATAGGCGATTACGTAAGAACTAAGCCCTTCCCTTAGTTATTATAGGCTTATATAATAAGCCTTAATTTTTTAAAAGCTTTATTAGTACCTAGGTGCTTAATTTCGTTAATAAAGTATAAGTTAAATATACAGACGCCTTGCGGAACGTCTTTCTCCGTTATAACCGCAAAGACGCCCTTTTTAAGTAGTCCGTTAATCTCTTTATATTATAAGTCCGTAAAGGGGTTTTCCTATACTAGAACTAATATATCCGCAGGCGGAGATTACCTTACGGATATTCCTGCGGAGGTTAGGTAAGTCTCTATTATAATATTCTTAGTTATAGGGTGCTTTCAGGGGCGTTCTTAACCGCGCTTTATAGTAGGTATAGTAGGTTTAGTAGGTTTCTAGAGGACTTTTAGGGTAGGCAAGGGTGCTTCTAGCTCGTCTAATTTAGCGGTTACTTCTGGTTTATCTAGTTTAGCGGTTACCTCTAGTTTATCTAGCTCGGTAGTTGCTTCTAGTTTATTTAGCTTAATGTCATAGGTGTCTTTAGGCCGAAAGTAGGGTTTTATAGATATGCTCCTAAAGCTAGTCGGGCTGCTAGGAAGTTATATACAGCACGTCTTATTTTCTACAGCTAGTAAACGGTAGGGTCTAATCTACTTGCCGCTTTTACGCTATATAAGGACTTTAGAGTTAAGCGAGAGGTCATATACTAGGGTCGTGTTAGGTCCGTTGCAGTAGTATAGGGCGTTATTAACAGCTTATTTAGCCCGTAGCTTAACTATCTTAGCCATCGCCTTCCATATTGCAGCTGCTTATTCTATAATAGACGGGGCAGGGGGGCCTAGGTTACTTATCCTTAGGTAGACTCTATAAACTAAAAGGGTAGGTACTAGTCCGTTAGGGCCAGCGGTATTATTAATAGCTTTTACGGCCATCTATAAAGCCAGTTCCTTTTAAATGTCCTTATACTCGTCTATAATAATCTAATAAGCTCTCTATAGGGCTAGGTAAGCTCGCTTAATAAGCCTAACGGACTAATGCGCCTTAACTAGAACGGCTTTTATTAATATAGCCATAGCCGTAGTATACTGCTGGAATTCCTTACTAATAAAGTTCCTACCGGCGTTATAGGTGATATACTTAGGAGGTCTAACATACGTATTAATCCAGCAGGTCCGTAAAATATCCTAAATATACTTTACGGATATATTTTACAACTAACAGGCGGCTTAATAGCGGGTTGCCTCGTCAATTATATATAATACTAGGCTGCCGTTAATATACATAATATCTACGTACACTAAATAGTTAAAGTCAAGATCCTTATAAAGGATAAACTTAAATCAGCCTAGGGAACGTCCGTATTTCTGGCAAAAGGAGCAGTATTTAGTTAGGTAATTAACTGCCTTTTTATTAACGTTGTTGTGTCCAGAGCATTTAAGGACTCTATATAGCTTTTCGGCTAATAGGTGGCCAAAACAGCAGTATAGACGGTAGATCTCCGTACTAGTAAGGTAGCACGGGTTATAGTTAAAAGATTTCTAAATATAGGTCCATAAAGTCTCTCCCTATATAAGGAACAGGTGTCCAAATCATTATATAATTAGTAGGGTAATATACTTACTTCCTAGGGCAGTTGCGGGGCTAATTAAGGTGTCCGTAATATTATTATAGTAAACCTGTAACCTATCTATATCCGCAAAGCAAAGTAAGAAAAGGGTATCTGCTTTTACTATATAGAAGTTAACTAGGCCAATTAGGGTCTTAACTATAACTAATCTAATTAATGCAGTTAAGCTAATACCGAATTAGACGTTTACGGCCCCAGTTTACATAATATTAATGTCCGTATTATTATTTACGGTGGTCCTATATATAAGGTATTGTCTATAGCCTACAGTAGACTTCTTAGAGGCACCTATATTAATTATAACACCGTAGAATTCCTTAGGGGTATAGCATTCTATAGTAATATATGCAAATAGGTCCTACTTATAATCTATAGTGTCCGTAACGGGGGTGCTTACGGAATGGTTTTTAGGCGCAACTAAGTATATAAATAAACGGTTGGCTAATACGGTCGTAATATTAAAGGCTTAGCTATCCGTAAAAGGTCTAAAAGTGGTTAAAAATATCTCTAAGGTCTCTTATTCCTAAGCGTCTAAGTTAAAGTTAATTATAAGGGCTTCTATTAACTTATTAGGGGGCTCTTCTACTTCCTCTCCTTTATATTCCAAAATAAACTGGCTAATATAGCTATTAAGTCTCTTCTTAGACTTATTACGTTCTTCCTAGGTATACCTTATAGACTAATATCCTTCCTTACCGCACACAAAGCACTTCTAGCTAGTTCGTTTATGGGGGTATGTTTTCGTACGGGGGTTGCTATAGGGGTTATAGGTAGGACTTAGTCGGTACGGGTGCTACTAGCGGTAGCGGCGGTCCGTAAAGTAGACGTCTAAGTCTGTTTGCGGATATTAAATATCCGTAATAAAGGCTTAAGTGCTGCCTAGTGGGTTTAAGACTTTGTACGTTATAATAGAGGAGTATAGATTATTAATAAGGCCAGCTAAGGTATCTACAGGCTTATAATAGGCGTACTTATAGGGCTCTACTTCTTAGCAGGCCGTAATAAGTTTATTATACAGAAAGTCGTCTATTTAAAGCTTAGCGTTAAGGCCGTGCTATAGGTGCCAGAGGTCTTTAATAAGAATTTACAGGCACTCTATAGTCAATTTTTCAGTATTCTTATTAATTACGGTCCGTAGCTTAGTCGCATTCCATTAGGTAAGAATATCACGCTTATATTCTAGTCCTTTAAAGTAGTTACGGGTAGCTTTATATAGCTTATTAAAGGAAACACCAAGGGGGTTACTCTTAAGGTTAGTATAGTAGTGGTCAAGTACTAGGCCGCACAGCATAGTAGAGTAGGCTTAGCTAAACTCCTATTTAGGAATATCGGCCTTCTAACAAAGGTCCGTAAAGATAATTAGTTTAAAGTTAAAGTTGTTATTTTTACCGCTATACTTAGATTCGTCGGTGTAGAGCTTAGCTAAGTTAGCTAGCTCCTTACCGTAGGTCTTTACTTAGGTGCGTTGCGGATCTATAACTTGCAGATCTATAGCTTGCGGATATATAGCTTGCGGATATATAGTTTACGGATATATAGCTTGCGGATCTATAACTTAGGTAGGTTATAGATCTATAGCTTTGTTAACAGGAGGGTTTTAATCCGTATTTTGGTTTACGGGGGTATTACGGTCCGTAACTTGGGTACTAGGTATGCTTTAGCCCGTAAAATTAATTCTGAAATTGCTTAGGTTTATAGGACGAATTTAGTTAAGTAGGTTAGATATAAGGCTAGTAATACCATTAAGTTTAGGAGAAGTAAAGAGATTATTTATAGCTTTAACCTGGTCTAGAATTTTCTCTTTAGTCCATTCCGTTTGGTCCTCCTCCTATATTATATTATATAAAGACCGTGCAACAGTAACTCGTTTATCCTTTTTAACCTATACACCTTAGTAACGTAAAAGGGTTCATAGGTTACGGATAGCAGTAGGGTTATAAGCCTTAAGAATAGCTTCCGTAAAGTCCGCAAAGTCTTCCTTATATTGCTCCTATAGGTCGTTGTTTAGAAGCTTATAGTGTCCGTATTTAAGGATTTTAAAATTAATATAGTCGTTAACGTCGTCCGTAGACGTGGGGTCGACTCCTTAGCTCTACTTCTTTTAACCTTCGCTAATTTGCTTGCTTATATCTGCTATATTATATAACGTTATATATCTATATAAGCTATAGCGGGTTATAATAGCTTATAGCGGGTAGAGGAGGTCTTATAACGGTCCGTAAAATCGATTAGCGAGTCCGTAATAGTTTAAGGGGTCTTATAGTAGTCCGTAAAGGCGATTAACAGGTCCGTAACGGTTTGTAGAAGGGTAAGGGTCTCCATAAGGAGTCCGAAAAGAGGTCGGGGGTATTAAGGGAGGGTGTAGTAGGAATAGGGGTTTAAGGTTCGAAGAGGGTTGAGAATAGGGGGTTCCGTAAAGGTCTATATTCGCGTTTATAACTTCCGGTAAACTATACTAAGACTTAAATAAGTATATAGAGTTGGTGATAGTCCGTAATCCCCGACTTCCGACCTTCTAGTAGGTCGTACTAGGAGTCTAAACGGGTGGTTACTGTCGTATATTGCTCGGGGGGAGGTGTTAAGTAATTGCTAATCTGTGCGCGCTTACTAATCAGTGTTTGTACTAATTTAATAGTATAAGTGAGTTATATCCCGGGGCACGAAATACGTATAGTATTGTATGCTCTTTAGGATGGTGGTGACTGTCGATTATATAAAGCAGACTACGTGGTCTATATACTGATGCGCCTCCCCCTAATTAGTCAGTGCTTTATAAGTGCACTAGACGCGTAAGCGAGTGGTTAGTACATTAAACGCGTAAACGCGTACCTAGTGTACCAAACGCGTGAGCACGCGGTCGGTATAGGTGCTATAATTATACACTTAGGGTATCCGCATCTTTTATTAGAATAATTACGTCCTAGACTTTAGCCTTAAGTCCCTATTTATACTATGCTATAAGCGCCCTATTATTTTACTTAACTTATATTACTAATATTTAGAACTACGTTATATACTTAATTGCTAAAGTTTACTGCGTAATGTCTTAGAGTTTTCTTTCCGCTATAGTTACTGCCTTTAGGTCTCTAAACATCTATATAAGTCGTTCTATAAATCTATTCTAGCTTAAGAATATAAACCGTACTTCCTAGTTTATAGTCGTTATTCCGTTCGCTTATATCTCTATAAGGTAAAGCTTAAACTATTTAAGTGCTCTTCCTAATAAGAATAATCCTATATACGCTATTTAATCTATAGGTGTTGCTAGCTTTACTCCCTTTTACGTAACCCCAAAGTGCATTTATATAAGAAATCCTTTAAGCTTTAATCTTCCTCCTAAGAATCTTTTAATTGATAGTAACTTAACCTTTACTACACCTATCCCGTTAATCCTGGTTTTAAGTACTATATTATTTTCCATTAACTGGTTAACTATTTCTTATAACTGTCTAACTATTATAGGTTACTACGAGTTAGTGTTTACTATACTGGTGTTGTTACCTAACCTTAAAGTAGTTGCTGCCATTAATGGCGTTATAGTGGCTGCTTTTAGTAGTATATTGTTTAACTCTTAAAACCGTAACTATGGTAGTGATTATATAACGAAACCTTATAGTAAGTACTACGGTAGATTCTATTAATGGGCTAGGTATATAGGTATTGCAAGTAGTTAATAACGTAATAATAACTAGTGGAGTGGTTACCTAATAGATTAACTCTAATTGTATTCTAAAAATTACTATAAGGAAGGAACTATCTAGGTAGGGACTAAGGGTCCTTAAATACACAACCGTACTCCTATAAAATCCTTTTTATATATAATATATATATTATATATAAGGTACGTAAGTTTCTCTCGTTCCTTACGTATACTATATAGCATATTAGGTGACCTTAGCTACTATTTCTTATTATATAGTTCTACCGGATCTATCCTAGACCGTACTCTTATTAACCAACTAGCTTCTTCTAACTCTTCTCTAAGTAGTTATAGTATTGTACTTAAAGCGTCCGTAACAAGCACGAAATTTAGCCCTAGGTATACTACCTATAATAGAGCTAACTATATCCTAGCTTTATACTATAGAACTAAAGTTACCTCCCAAAATTAATAAGCTTATTACTACGGTATATAACGCCTCTGTTAACCTATTACTATATTAACTTATTACCGTAAAGACCGCTAGCGCCTATACGCTGCCTATTAACCTCTAAAGCTTAGGCTAGATTAATATAGCAGCCTTAGAAGTAAAAGAGAACAGGCTCTATTATAGAAGCCGCCTATTTATCCCTAACTTAGAAAATCTATAACGGCAACTAATCTAAATAGCCTATAACCTCTAATTAAGCGGCCACCTAGGTAAAAGAGGAACCTATAAGCTTCTTAGCTAATACTACTTTTGGCTAAAAATAATAGACTTAATTAAACGCTTTATAGGCGCCTGTTATAGTTATAAGCGCGCTAAGGCCTTTAATATAAAGTACTAAGGACTGCTATACCCTCTACTAGTACCTATATAATAATAGGCAGATATTACTATAGATTTTATTATTAACCTACTACCCTATAAATAACACGGCCGTACCTATAAGAACATCCTTATAATAATATACTAACTTATAAAAAAGCGCCACTACGTCCCAACTAAAGGCGTAGCCGTTAGTAACGTTACTAACGCCTTCCTTTACGAAGTTTACTAACTATATAGGTTACCTAACTTAATTACATCCGACTAAGGTATATAATTTAACTCTAAGGTATAGAGACAAATCTACTAACGCCTTAGCATCTCTGTTAAGATATCTATATCCTTTTACTATAAAACTGCTAGGTAACTAGAAAACGCTAATACCAGTATAAAAGCGTACCTATAATAGGTAGTCGCCTATAGTTAAAATAACTAGGTAAATTACCTCCTACTAGATAAATTCGCAGCGAATAATTATGTCTTAACTACTATAGGACTTACCCCATTCTTCGTAAATAAGGGTTATCACCCCTAATCTGGCATAGAGCTACTAGAACCTATTAATAAGAAACTGCTATATAGAAAACGCCTTAATATACTACTTACTAACTAGTATATAGACTGTATAAAAAATCTACTTAACTACTATAAGGGAGAAATTACCTGGGCTTAAGTAAAGTAGGCCTACTTCGCTAACTATTATAGAACGCCACCACCGGAGATGCGTGTTAGTAACTAGGTATGGCTAGATATACGTAATATCTCTATATAGAGGCCTATAAAGTCACTTAATTATAAGAACCTTAGCCCCTATTTAATTAAACAAGTTATTAATAGGGGAGCCGTATATAAGCTAGAACTCCTACTTACCCTAGCTACCCGTAGAATATAGCCCGTATTTTACCTATAGCTACTACACCTCTATTAGCCTAACCCCTTACTAGGGTAGATATAGCCTAAACCCCTACTAGTACTAATCTAAGATAAGAATAAAGATAAAAACTATAAGGAGTAAACCGTTAAACGAATTATTAACTCTAAATACTTTGGCAAAAATAGAGGATAACGGCTCTACTACAGAGCTATATATACAGGATTCGACATAAATTAGCTAGAATGGCAACTATAGGAAGACTTTGAAAATGCAAAGGATCTAATTAGCGACTTTTACTACGCGAACCTATAGAAACTGGGCCTAAGCAGAGACTTTATACTTAATCCTTTATAAAAGCCCTTATAGAGTTAAACCGTTATATATTACTACGTAAGGGCAAATTACTATTAGATTGCCGTTAGATTGCGGTAAAGTATAATTACGTAACTGGAATATTGTTAAAATGTCTAGGAACTTTAACTAGCAGTTAAAGTTATCTAATTAGTTAGATTTTTAGATGCCAAACCCTATTATATAACGTTATTTTAAGCCTTTAACAATACCTCCCTTTTCTTCTTTTCTATACCTTAAGTGTCCCTTCTATATATATAGAGTAACCACAGCATCGCCAAAGCTCCGCCTCTATAAGAGGGGGGGTAGTATTATAAAACCCCACCGCAGGGGCCTCTATAGGAGAGCCCCGTGCTCTTGCGTATACCTTATATATAGCTTATATCAACTACGTATAGGTATATTACCTCCTTACGCCCTCGACCCTTATATTACGGACACTTTAAGTACAATATTACGACTACTTAGAGAGAAGTCGGAAGAAGCTAGTTAGTTAATTTAAGTACGGTTTAGGATAGATCTGGTAGAACTATATAACAAGGAATAGTAACCAAGGTTATATAATATGCTATATAGTATACGCAGGGAATAAGAGGAACTTACGTACCTTACGTATAATACGTATATTATGTATAAAAAGGATTTTATAGGAGTATAGTTGTGTATTTAAGGACCCTTAGTCCCTACCTAGATAGTTCCTTCCTTATAGTAATTCTTAGAATACAATTAGAGTTAATCTATTAGGCAACCACTC
>Ga0307515_10009787_pt1 | contig 18469 bp, 1 predicted proteins | sample 17_EM_MG_FD_194513 | JGI IMG/M metagenome (GOLD analysis project Ga0307515, IMG submission 194513) | Populus trichocarpa ectomycorrhiza microbial communities from riparian zone in the Pacific Northwest, United States - 17_EM | ecosystem: Host-associated > Plants > Roots > Unclassified | place...
TAATAATATCTACCTTGCTATATATTATTATCGCTTATACTTACTCCATGACAATTACTACGTAAACTCCTTATTCCGTTAAAAATACCTCCTAAAATACTTCTACGAATTATAGATCTCTATTTAATATAATCTTTATTAATGCTCTATATTTTATAAATACTTCTTTAATATAGATTCTAATAATATCTTCTATTAAGATTTCTTCTATATATGCTATAAAGTAGCCCTATTTAGTTAACTTGTCTACTATTATAAAAATTATATTATACTCTTATCCGGTAATAAGATCTTTTAACTTTAGTAACTTTATAATAAAGTCCTATAATATAACCTCCTATAGTCTCTTTAGTGTTTTAATAGGCTATAGCTTATTTCTTTGGTAATTTAGATACTCCTTTATAACTTACCTTACTAATTCCTAAATTCTATTAATAATGTACTCCTCTTAGAGTCTTAATATTAAGCCTATAGCTCTATTACATCCTTATATTAATATCCTATAAAATTCTCTTATAAATTGCTTTGTAATTATTCTTAAAATATAGGTTACTTTTCTATTCTTATACTATTCTAAGTCTAAATCTTTAAATTATACTTCCTTAATTTTTTATATCTAATTACTCTCTAGTAACTTATAGATTTGCGTCCCTTATATTACTATAATTTTTAAATAGTTATACCTAAATGATCTATTTTTATCTTTCTGTAATATAGCTCCTAATAGCTTCTTATGGTTCTATAGTTTAGCTTTTCTACTTAGCGCGTCTACTTATACGTTCTTTATACCTTTAGTATACTAAATTTTAAATTAGTATTTTATAAGCATTTCCGCCTATTTAACTTATCTCTTATTAAGTTCTTTTATTATTAGGAACCCTATTAGGTTCTTATAATCCGTTTTAACTATAAATGGTTTATTTATACCTTATAAGAATACTCTTTACTCCCTAAGTATTATAACTATACCTAATAACTCCTTGCTATAGATATTATAGTTTAACTCTAGTAGTATTATCTTCCAACTATAGTATACTACTAGGTGCTATATATCCTTATACTTTTATAATAAGTATACTTCTAGTATAACGTCTAATACGTCCGTTTCTATAACTATTTTTAGCTCTAGTTAGTAGATTTTAACAATTAGTTCCTAGGTAAACAATTCTTTAAGTTCTTAAAATAACTTCCTTTATGTATTTCTCTATACCTATAGTTCCTCTTTCTTTATAAGCCTTATAAATAGTTTAATATTCTTTAACTATTATATTATAAACCTTTTATAGTAGTTACAAAACCCTAGAAACAATCTTAACTCTATTATATTCTTTAGTTCTTACTAACTTACTATAGCTTTTATTTTCTTTAGGTCTATACTAATATAACCTAGTTTAATAATAAATCTAATAAAATTAGTCTTTTTATAAAGAACTTATATTTTTTAATTGCTACTAGTATCTGTTCTTTCTATAGTCTCTTTAAAACCTATTTAATATACTCTCCGTGCTCTTCTTTAGTTATTAAGGTATACTATAATAAACTTATCTAAGTACTCTCCTAATATATTATTAATTCGCTTCTAGAATATTACTAGTATATTTATAAGCCTAAATTATTATAGACCTTATATTAACAGTAGTACGACTACTAAGAATAGATATAAATGGGTTAGTTAAGATAGTACGGGGGGCGCTAGAATCGATCAAGCCATAGGATAAAGGGTAGCCGAGTTATATGGCCAGTTACGTTACAAATTTAGAATGTAGGAACGTGGGAATATAGGAACGTAACGTACCGACATACCGACATACTGACATACTAATGTACTAAACCTTTACTATGGGGAGGAGTTATACATTTTAGGACACACGGTCTCTATAAATAGTTTCTCTTCTTTATAGTAAAGCTTAAAATATAATTAGAGTTAATCTATTAGGTAACTACTCTACTAGTTATATTTACGTTATTAACTATTCTATACCTATATACACAGCTCATTAATAAGTCTACCGTAGTATTTCCTATAAGTCTTCGTTATATATTTATTACTAAGGTTATAGTAAAAGAAGTCAAATAATATACTACTAAGAGCAGCAGTTACGGCAGTATTTATAGTAGCGACTATATCGGGATTAGGCAACGACACTAGTATAGTAAATACTAACTCTTAGCTAGTTACGGTTAGATAATTATAAGCTATAGTTAATTAATTAACAGATAACAATAGGATACTTAAGGAAAAGATTAACGGCATAGGAGTAGTAAAGATTAAGCTACTATCTATTAAGCGATTCTTGGGTAAAAAGTTAAAACTTAAGGGATTCCTTACGCAGATGTATTTTAAGGTTATATAAGAAGGAGCGAAGCTAGCAACGGCTATAGACTAAATAGCTTATACGGGATTATTCCTAACGGGGAGGGCACTTAAGTGGTTTAAACCTTACCTTATTGAGATATAGGAAAATGGCATAGCAACTACTAACTAAGAAGTATAATATATATTTGCTAGTTAGAACGGGTTTATAAAATAACTAACGTAAATATTTAGAGACCTAAAGGCAACCACTATAGTAGAATAAAAACTTTAAAACTTAATATAATAAACTTTAGTAATTAAGTATATAATATAGTTTTAGACTTTAACTACGCAAGTTAAATAGAATAATAAGGCGCTTATAGTATAGTATAAATAAGGACTTAAGGCAAAAGTCTAGGACGTAATTATTCTAATAGAAGATACGGATACTCTTAGGGAATTAATTAATTAAGTAATTAAGATCAATAATAGGATCTACTAAAGAGAGTAAACTAAGAAGGGTTAGGATAGAGTTTTACAGCTGTATAAAGCGTAGGGTACGCAATAATAAAGTTAAAACTAAAAACTATAGTATAGCGTAGAGCTAATAGACCTAAGTAGTATTAAAGAAAATAAGAAATAGAATAAGAAACTATAAAAACCTAAAGAATAAGGATTAAATAATTAAAGGTCTAAAAAGTAGAGGCTAAACTAGGGATCTTAGTAGCAGAAGACGTTTAGGCGGACTTTATAGCAAGAAAAATAGTTTAAAGAGAGAGCTTATATAAACTGCGGAAAATAAGGTTATTTTATTAAACACTATAGAAGTAGGTAGAGTTATTATATAGTAAAAGGAATAAGACTAGTAGACGATATATATATATATATAGAGGGACGATAATATACTATAAGGAATAAAAGAGTGTTTAATTAAAAGTTTTGCGTTCTATTATAATAACGCATACTAAGTTTATAAAGACGCTAAGTACGGCGTAAGCTATTAGCTATAGGAGCTAAAATTATTAAAGTTTAGAGGAACTAATAAACTATCTCGCAGATCAGATATTAAGGACGATGAATTTAATATAGGTAAAATATTTAGCGATAATAAGGTAATAAAGGCAGCTTACTAAAAGTATATAGACCTTAGAGATACTATAAAAGAGGTAAAGGATAATCCCACTATAGTATAGGGAATATTAGTAAGGACTAAGACCCTAATAAATATAATGTTTATCGCTTTATAAGATATAAGAGAAGTAAAATAGTAAACTACTTTGGTACTTAATAAAGACAAAAAACTAAAGGCTTAAAATTCTTAAGACGAGATAAGAAATAATTAAAATTTTTAGGAAGAAATAAGATATACTTAAGGACCTATAATAAACAATAACTGATAAAGCAGAGTAACGGCTTAGTTTAGTAATATATAAATAAGCTTAGGACGAAGTTTCCTAAAGGTATAAGACTCTTAAGATAAGATAAGTAAAATTTAAGATTCTTAAGATAAGATAAGAACACTATAAAAGCCTAGTTAGACTAAGGCTAAAGCTAAGCTTAAAATAGAAGCAAGCTTAGGATTAAAAATCCTATAGAACTAAGATTTCTAGGTATAAATAAGGACCATTAAATAAACTAAGATTAAGAAGTAAAAAGACTTTAAGAATTTACTTATAAGGCGAAAAACAAAGGAAACTATAGAGGAATTTAAATAGAGAATCTTTATATAATAAGAATAGAAACTAGACCAGAGATCTAGTATACTAGGTTATATAAGGAATAAAGCACTTATATAAAGATTTACTAATAGGCCTAGGGTACGCTAAAAGCTAAGTGGCTTACTAAATTAGAAGATAAGGAGGATTTAGGGATTCCTACTAGATTTAAAAAATAATATATAAAGGGCTATTATAATATTGTAATAAGAAGATACTTCCTTACGGACAAGCCGTATATACTTTAGCAGCTATACTAAAAGTAGTATAGACAGCGATATAATAATAAGTAGGAAGACTTTTATATATAGTTAGATAAATAAGTTATTTGAAACCACCCTATTACAGAAAAAGCGATAAATTATATTAAGGGAGCCTTAATTATAATATTAAAGGATTTAAAAAAATAATTAGAGGACTAGAGAAGTAAGAGGCGTATCTTAGTACCTGCAAATAAAGTTATAATGTTTAGATTAATACGGTAAAGGGTTAAACTTAAAGATAAAGATAAGTTAAGAGTTAACCTAAAGCACTTAGCATACTATACGCTATTATAGATAATATATACGATATATATAAGAATCTAAAATAAATAAAAAACTAGAAGTACCCTATAAGAATATATTAGGCGCTAGATAAGCAACGGTATAGAAATACTAAGTATATATATAGATAGCATCTAGTAGAAGTTTAAGAGTTAGGGGATTTAATACTTTAACTAAGAAGATTCCTTATAGAAGAATGCTTAGATAAATAATAGTAGTGGGAATACCTAGAAAACACGTATCCATAGTATATAGAAGAAAAAAGCGAACTAGATATTGGCTAAAGAATAAGCTAAGATTAAGCAGCTAATAGTTAAGAAAAGTAGAGGCCTATAAAACAAAAGGGAGCTAGTAGTAGAGCCTTAGACCCTTAAAGGAATTTAAGAACAACACCTAAATTTACAAGTTAATTAGTAAGATTAATAGTTTAAAGCGCTTATAGATAGTGGAGCAATATAGAACTATATTTTACTAGCAGTAGTAAAGAGAATAGGATTACCTTATAGATAAAAGGAATAATCTTACCTATTAGTTATAATTTTAGGAGATCTAATAGCCTACGGAGGAGGTATTATCAACCTTAAAACAGGACCTATTTAAATAACCATTAAAGAAAGATAAATTAAGATGTCTTTTAATATCCTACCATTAGGACGAAATAAGGCAGTATTAGGTATACCTTAGTTGCAGGAATATAATCTAAAGATTAATTAGATTATAGGTTAGGTCGATATTAGGAGTACTTAACGAAATAAGATATAATAGTAAACTAAGTTAGTATAGTACTAAGTTAAAGTAATATATAAAGAGACTAAGCGAGGCTTAAGTTATATACTAAAGAGATATTATAAATACGGCAAGAAGCTATAGAGCCTAAAAAGTAAGAGGCTAGCAAATTATATAGTATAAAATTATAAAATAGAATTAGAACTAGGAATAAGTCTAAGGTTCTTTCTAACCTATAAGCTTACTTAAGAGGAGTTAAGAGCACTTAAAGAGTTTATTTAGGAAAACTTATAAAAGAGATATATTAAACCATTACAGTTATTAGTAGGTTATCTAGTATTATTCGTACTAAAGAAGAATAGAAAACTTAGGTTATATATTAACTATAAATAGTTAAATAGCATTACTTAGAAGGATAGGTACCCTTTACCCTTAATTAGCGAAATCTAGGATTAGATAGGTAATGCGTAAATCTTTATAAAGATTAATCTAAGATAGGCGTACTATTAGATTAGAATTAAGGAAGGCAATAAATAAAAGGTAGCTTTTAGGTTAAAAGAAGGACTATATAAGCCATTAGTTATGCAATTTAGGTTAATAAATATACTAGTAACGTTTTAAAAATGAATTAATAGTATATTATAAGAATACCTTAATAAGTTTATTATAGTATACCTTAACGATATTATTATCTACTTAATAACTAAGGAAGAATACAGGGAACACGTTAAATAGGTCTTAAGGAGACTATAAGAAAAATAGATCCTAGTAGCAATTAAGAAATACAAATTCTTTACTAGGAAGACCGATTTGATTAGATTTATTATTAAACTAGGTTATATTAGTATAGACCTAAAAAAGGTTAAAGCTATAGTAAGTTAGTAAGAACTAGAGAATGTAACGCAGTTAAGGTTATTCTTAGGGTTTTATAACTACTATAAAAGGGTTATAGCATAATAGTTATAAAAAAAATTAAACTATTTACTAGGCTTATAAAGAAAGAGGAACTATAGGCATAGGGAGATAAATAAAAGAAATTATTTAAGGAACTTAAGGAACTGTTTACCTAGGAGTTAATCCTTAAAATCTATTAACTAGGACTAGATATAGTTGTAGAAATAGATATATTAGACTTTATACTAGGAGTATATTTACTATAAAAGTATAGGGATACATAGCACCTAGTAGCATACTACAGTTAGAAGATAACACTACTAGAATTAAACTATAATATTTATAATAAGGAGTTATTAGGTATAGTTATAGCACTTAAGAAATAGAGAGCATTCTTATAAGGTATAAAGAAACTATTTATAGTTAAAACGGATTATAAGAACCTAATAGGGCTCCTAATAATTAAAGGAATTAATTATAGATAAGTTAGATAGGTAGAGATGCTTATAGAATACCATTTTAAGATTTAGTATACTAAAGGCACTAAAAATATAAGAGTAGACGCGCTAAGCAGAAAGGCTAAATTATAGAATAATAAAAAACTATTAGGAGTAATACTACGCAAAGACAAGAATGGATTAATTAGATATAATTACCCTAAGCTAATAGCAACTTAAAAGAATAGAGAACTAGAAAGAGTCTATAAGACGTTAAAAAGCTTTTAAATATAAAGTATTTTAAAAGTATAACTAGAAGATCTATAGATGGATATATACGAAAATTAAGAGGTAAGGTATATCCTAAAGAGCATAGTAGAGCGTTTTATAGAAGACTTTTATAAGGGAATAACTTAAGGATATAATAGAGTAATAAGCTTAGTATTAAGGCTTTAGGAAGAATATATTATTAATAGAATTTACGGCATAGCTAGAAAAGTAATAAAGGAGTATCTAAATTGCTAAAGAAATTAATTAATGAGGGATAAGCTATACGGAGGGCTATAACCTATTAAAATACCAAAAAGACTATAGGAGGTTATATTATAGGACTTTATTATTAAGTTATTAAGGTTAAGAGATCCTATTACTAGATAGGAATATAATATAATCCTAGTAATAGTAAATAAGTTAACTAAATAGGGCTACTTTATAGCATATATAGAAGAAATCTTAGCGGAAGATATTACTAAAATCTATATTAAAGAAGTATTCATAAGATATAGAGTACCTAGTAAAATTATATTGGATAGAGATCTAAGATTTATAGCAGTATTTTAGGAGGTATTCTTAGCGGAATAAGGAGTTAGAGTAGCAACTTCTACCGCGTATTATCTGCAGACGAACGAATAAATAAAAAACTAAATTAGATACTAGAATAGTATCTAAGATATTATATTAATTACGTATAGAATAATTAGGTATTATTATTACTAGTTATATAGTTTGCATATAATATAATACTATAAGAAGGAATAGGTATATTACTATTTAAGGTAAATTATAGATATAAGCTAAGAATATTATTATTACTATAATAAGTAAAGAAAATAAGTAGTATAGCTAAGAAAAGAATAAAGATACTAATAAATCTTTATATAGACTTTATAGAATTAGTAAAAACAGTATAAGAAAGAACAAAGAAGTACTATAATACTAAGAGATCTAAGGGACTAGATCTTAAGAAGGGGGATAAAGTATAGCTACTATACAAAAATTTTAAGCGTTAATAACTAAGTAAGAAATTAGACTATATTAGACTAAGACCTTTTAAAATTACGCAGAAAATCTTATTGGTTATATTTAAGTTAAACCTACTAGCTAAGATAAAAATATATTTTATATAGTATATCGCGATACTAGAACTAGCATATAGGAATATTAAGCTACTAGTCTATAAAGCAGACATGTATAAAAGGTAAGAAGAAAATAAATAGCAAGTTTTAAAGATTATTAGTTATAAGGATATTAATAATAAAATATAATATAAGGTTAAGTAGATAGGCTATAATAAAACTACCTAGATGTTAGGCTATAGAGACGCACTAGCCGTAACCGGCTTAGCGCAGGCGAGGCGTAGGCGAGGCGCCTATAAAACGTAGTCGCCCCATATTAGAGAACAGCAAAATTTAGTTTTATAGTTCTACTTTATTAAGAACCAAATACTCCTTATATCCCGCTACTGTTATTACGTTACTATATACCCTTAGGGCCTTAGCGTCCTAATAGTTCTAAATTCTCCTCCTTTTTTAGGGGTAGCGGTCTGGCAATACAGTGGTCTGCTAAGGCTGCGACTATATAGCGACAGCCCTCTATTAAAAAGACGACCTATATTTATTAACTATATTACAGTCTATTAACCTAATGGCGAGACGCGGGCGTAACGTTAGCGTAGTGCGTAGTATTAAGTCTGGGGATTAACCTTAGGATGACGCGGGCGGACCTATATCCTAAATAGAACTAGAAGCTATAGGCGAGGATACTATATAGGAAGAAATATAACGGCTAGAGAACGAGAAGCTATAATTCCTAAAGTAAGGAAAACTACAGTTGCTTAAGGAAGAGGTAGAAATGCTAAGACGGCGTTAATACGGTAAGGTAACGTTAACTCCCATTCCTAACCCAAATCTGCCACCTTAGAGTATCCTATTAGAGTACTTAGAGGGTAGCTTAAGGCATCTAAACCTTAAGCGGAAGGCTACTAATATAATAGGCGCTTCGTTAAAACGGGCCGTTAAAATAAAGAAGATTGCTCTATATTATGGCAAGAGTATATAAAAGTACTAAGATTTCCGCAATAGCTTAAAGCTAATATTCCGCCTAGAGCTTAACGCTTTTACGAATAAGGACACTAAAGTCGCGTTTACTATATAATATATAAAGGGGACTAATTAAACCCTTTAGCTATAGTATAAAGATAACTATCTAGATATATAGTTTACCTAGGAGGAGCTAATGGAATTCCTACTTAACCAGATTAAAAGTCCTATTAATTAAGAACTCTATATAGCCCTAATATATATAAGGGCAATATAATAAACTAATTAACCTATAAACGAGTTTGCTGCTTACCTCGTCCACCTGTTTCCACCGACTCAGCAATTAGAGACCAACCGCGAAACGGCAATCTAACGGCAATCTACGGCATTCTGCCATATTCTGCCAAGTTCCACCGAATTCTGCCAAGTTCTGCCAGGACTACGACCTGAACCCTATTCTGCCCTATGCACGTATTAACTAAGCAACCAAGTCAACAATATATGCCCTTTCTTCCCGTTTTCCTACCTTTTTCCTTATATAACGTCTTAACTTCCTTATACAGTTTATATATATAGCTTAATAATATTTACCTTGCTATATATTATTATCGCTTATGCTTACTCCGTAACACTACGTTACGTTAACTACCTATACTACTGTTAACATGCAGAACAAACCCGAAGCCCCTATAACGGCCGCTGGTATTATATCCGCACTCTAAAAATAATTAGTAGAGATATAGAAGTCTTTTATAGACGCCCTTATATAGAACTAAGCCACTTTAAATTAATAATAAGCTGAATAAGAAGCTTAATACTAATAATTAATTAAGGACCTCTAAGAAGAAGTCCGCACCCTTAAGATGCCTACGCTAGGCCCCTAAGACTAAACGCTATCTCTAGAGATAAATATACGGAACGAGAGTCCCGAACCCACAGTAGCTATCCACCCTAAACCAACTACTATACTAAAATAATCCGAAAGACTACTAGATCCCCTAGTATTTACTAGTAAATAATAAAAACTCCAATTATTTCTAAACTAGCTTAAAAATAAGCTAACTAGTAACGCTAACCGTTACCTAACTAAAGCTAACTAACTCTGTTACGCCCTAAGTTAACTAAAAGAAAAGGTAGCTAACCTTATTAAGCCTCTTTAGCTAAACTTAGTATAAAGCCTAGTTGTACTTCTTAAAGCTTTATACGGTGACCTAAACCGCTAAGCTACTACTTAGAGAAAGATAAACCACATAGCTTAAGGAACAAAAAGTTTCCTAGTATACTTCTCCAAATTTAACCGTTACGTAAGGGAAATAGGCTAGAACGACTCCGTACTAATTAATAGCCTTATTAAATCTCTAAGCCCTAAACTAAAAACCTCCCTAATAGGCGTAGACCTACTAGGAGCCCTTAATGCCTGCGCAAACGTTATTAACAAATGGTATAATAATATACTACGCCTAATACCGAAACACGCTCCTTAATATAATATAACAGCCCCGCGAACGTCTACTAAGTTATTATCTTAGCCTAAGCACCCTAACGCCATGGATATTAACACTGGAACCCTAGAGTACGCCCTACTAGGGTCTCCTAAATAAGAAAGATGTATTAAGCTAGGCCTTTACTTTAAGTGCGGAAGTAAGGACTACATCTTAAAATAATATCTCGTCCCCTTACCTATATCCCGAAACAACTTATAAATGGCTAATACTAGTAACCGTTTACCGTATTAATCTTCCGGTTACCGCCCCCGATCTTTACCTAGTTCCAGCCCTATGTCTAGTAAGTACTACTTATAAGGGCGAAGCTATAACTGACGTTCTATAGGAACCCCTTCCCGCTCGCCACTAAAAGGCACGTTTTAGAGTTAAGTCGCTCTCCGGGACAGCTCTGCCTTAGGATTTCATTAAATGCTTTAGATGTCACGAACTCTAACTCTTAGGATTGTAGCATAACCGTTAACTATTATCTTTGGCAGAATAATTAATAGGCTAATGCTTAAGTCCTAATTGATATAGGAGCTAGTGGTATAGGATTTATTAATAAGATCTTCGCGTAAGATAATAGTTTTACCTTAACCCCCCTTAACCGGTATATTGACGTATTTGGATTTAATAGTAAACGCACGGTCTTAGGCTGAATTACCTACGTAGTATACTTGAGACTCTAATACCTAAACCACGAAGAACTGATTAACCTTTTTGTTACTACCTTAGGTTACCTAGTAATCCTTAGATAACCCTAGATAAAGCTATATAAGGTGACTATTAATTAGGACAACCTTAAGCTTCTATTTACCGCCTTTTGTTATAAGCAGAAGTGCCTTATAACGTACCATCCTAACCCTAAACTAAAATCTAGGAAATTTACTAAAATCCATTAGCCTAAGATTTCCACTAATATCTACCCCGCGCCTAAGGAATCCACCGAATTCCACCAATATAAGAATTCTACTAATATCCACCAAGGATCCGAAAACTCTACTAAATTCTATAAGTTATTACCAAGCACCGTACCGCCCCAAACTAAGCAGAAGCTTAAGCTTAGTATACGAAACTACTAGAAGGACTAGTACCCTATAATAAAGAGAATACTTAAAGAACCCGAACCCAAATCTAACACTAACTCTATACCTAATACTGAACCGAAACCTAAATAAGAAACTATAGATGATCCGAGCGAGCTCAGCACCCTAGATATCTGCATAATTAGAGCTACTCCGTTAGCATAACTTACTAAAAAACCCGAATATACGATCTTTGCTATTACTATAGCTGATATTAAAAAGGCCTTAGCACCGAAAAAGCATACTAACCCTGCTATAAAAGTACTAGTAGAGTACTATAACCGCCTAGAGGTATTCTTACGAAAGGAAGCCGATAAGCTACTGGAACACCAATTGTATAACTATAAGATTGTACTTAAAGAAGGAAAGCAGCCTAGATTTAGACCCTTATACGGGATGTCCTAAAATAAACTCTAAGTGCTATAAAAGTATTTAGATAAGAACCTAAGTAAAGGATTTATTAGAGCAAGCTTATTGCCTATAGCCGTATTAGTGATCTTTGTTAAGAAACCTAGCGGCGGTCTACGCTTCTATATAGACTACCGAGCTCTTAACGCCGTTACTATTAAGAACTAATATCTGATCCCGTTAATATAGGAGATACTAAACTAATTAAGTAAGGCTCGCTACTATACGAAGCTTGATATTATCTCTGTATTTAACCGCCTCCGTATAGCAAAAGGAGATAAATGGCTTACTGCATTTCGTACTCGGTATAGATTATTTAAATACTTAGTAACGCCGTTTGGCCTTATAAATGCTCCGAGCTCGTTTTAACATTATATAAATAATACCCTACGCCCCTACCTAGACATCTTCTGTACTGCTTATATTAACGATATCCTAATATATAGTAATAACCTAACTAAATATTAGAAACACGTTAACCTTATTTTATAAGCCCTGTACAGAGCTAGTCTATAATTAGATGTAGATAAATACAAGTTTTATAAAACGGAAGTTCTATACCTTAGACTCCTTATATCTATAAACGGTATATAAATGGACCTAAAGAAGGTTAAAGTAATTATAAGCTAGTAAGAACCTGAGAACGTTAAGGACGTAAGAGCCTTTATAGGATTTGCTAACTTTTACCGACGGTTTATTAATAACTTCTCCGCCCTAGTTTTACCCCTTATAGCTCTAACCCAAAAGGATAAAGCCTTTATCTTTAATAAGGAATATAAGAAGGCCTTTGCTTATCTAAAAGTTATATTTACTACCGCGCCTGTGCTCTAGCACTTCGACCCGAACTAAATAAGTGTTACAGAAGTTAACTTATCCAACTATATTACTAAAGGCATTCTGTCTTAATATAATGAAGATAGAGTATTACACCCCGTAGTATACTACTTAAAATAACTAAGCCCAGCCAAATATAACTATAAGATCTACGATAAGGAGTTACTGGCTATTATTAGATGTTTTAAACAATGGTAACCTAAACTAAAAGGCGCTGGATTTCCGATTAAGGTCCTTAGCAACTATAAGAATCTATAGTACTTTACGACCACGAAGCAGCTAAGCCATTATTAGGCCCGCTGGTTAAAATATCTATCCTGTTTCTAATTCTTAATTATATACCGCCTAGGCGTTTAAGGTTAGAAGCCTAATGCTTTAACCCAACGTTCGCAAGACGCGCCAGTACTAGAAGAAGCGCGCTCTTACTAAAACCAGACCCTACTTCGTCCCGAACTATTTAACCCTCCTACTAAAGACCTTACGGTACACGTCCTTAAAATAACTAAGCGATTAATTGAACAGATTATAGTTAACAAATACCTAAATAATAAGTTTATTTAAGAGACGCTTAAGCTAATCCATGATGGCGTTAGACGCTCTAAGAAGATCTCTTTAAGTAAATATAAAGCTTGCAGAAACCGCTTGTATTACTAAAACCGCCTAATTATCCCTAATTACGATAAACTTAAGCTTAAGCTCCTTAAACACATATATAACTTACCAGTAGCCAGCCACCTAGGCTAAGGGAAAACTCTAAAGCTACTTTAACGGGAGTACTACTGGCCGAATATGTATAACGTGACACGAAGGTACGTCTCTAGCTGCCACATCTACCAACGAGCTAAAGCTTTGTATAAGACGTATAATGGCCTTCTAAAGCCACTACCTATTCCAGACCGAAGATAGAAGGATATCTTAATCGACTTTATTATTAATCTCCCCGTAAGTAAAGGCTATACAAATATTATAGTAGTTATAGACCGACTGTCTAAAATAAGACACTTAATCGCCTGCCCTAATATGTTAACACCTACTATCGCTTAACTATTCCTAGACTACGTATAGAAACTCCACGGACTCCCTAAAACGATTATCTTTAATAGAGGTAGCTAGTTTATCTCTATATTCTAAAAAGAACTAACTACCTAACTCCGTATTAAAGCACTGTTATTTATAGTATACTACCCGGAAACGGATGGTTAAATAGAACGTGTAAATGCTATAATAAAACAGTATATTTAGATATACACGTCGTACTTATAAGATAACTGGATTGACTAGCTTATATTTGCTAAGTTTACTGCAAATAATTCCGTCTCGGAAACTATAAAGGTCTCCCCGTTCCTAGCTAACTACGGCTAGCATCTATAAATGGGTTTTAAACCCTTTAGTAATGTTCCTCGCCCCGCTTATTACGCCTTGCAAATTGCAAAAGTAAATAAATTTATAGAGAAGATGGAAGAACTATAATAGTTCCTTACTAACGAAATAATATGGGCTTAATCTATTTATAAAGTCGCAGTAAATAAGAAATAAACCCCGGCACCAGCTTACTAAATTAATAACTTCGTCTGGCTAGATATAAGGAATCTAAACATAAAACGACCTGTTAAGAAGCTTAATTGGAAGAACGCTAGCCCTTATAAGGTTGAGAAGGTTATCTCCTCTTACGCCTATTAACTAAAGCTCCCTAATACGGTTAAAATCCACCCCGTATTCCACATGTTAGTCCTCCGCCCTACTACTCCCGTATTAGACGCCCTGCCTAAATAAATATAGGACCCTCCCCTACTAGTTAAAGTGGATAGTAAGAACGAGTACTTTATTAAAAGAATTAATAATATTAAGTATAATAAACGGAAACGTTAATATATATATCTTACGAAATGGAGAGGCTTTACTAAGTCCTTATAGGAACCCGTTGACTCTATAGGACTTATATAAGCCGTAGAAGACTTTTACAAACTCTACCTAGAACTACTATAGCCCTATCTCGCAGAAGCTCGAGTTTAAAGGGGGGGTACTGTTACGGGACACCCCCGTAACACCTTATATACGTCTACCTATTTCCACCAACTTAGTAATTAGAGACCAATCGTGAAATGGCAATCTAACGGTAATCTAATAGCAATCTAACGGTAATCTAATAGCAATCTAACGGTAATCTAATAGCAATCTAACGGCAATCTATGGCATTCTGCCATATTCTGCTAAGTTTTACCAAATTCTGCTAAGTTCTGCCAGGACTATGACCTGAACCCTATTCTGCCCTATATATATATTAACTAAGTAACCAAGTTAACAATATATGCCCTTTCTTCCCGTTTTCCTACCTTTTTCCTTACGTAACGTCTTAACTTCCTTATACAGTTTATATACATAGCTTAATAATATCTACCTTGCTATATATTATCATCGCTTATACTTACTTTGTGACAACGCCCTACTAGTAAGGCGACGACGGAACGACAGTAAAGTAATAGTAGTACGCTAACAGAAATATAGATACTCTATAGCTCCAGCAAATCCTCCCTCTCCTCCCCTTCTTTCTCTTCCTCCTCCTCCTCTCCCTCCTTATCCTCCTCCTCTCCCTCCTCCTTTTCCTCCTCACCCTTATCCTCCTCCTTATCCCTTATAATAGGAGGCATATTAGCCTATAAGTACTATTAGTATACGCTATAACGGCAAAATACCTGCGCTATAACACGTACTAAAGCGCATATTACGTTAAGAATTCCTTTAAGGATATAACGGATGGCCTATAATTCCTACACTTAGAGTAAAAAAAAGTCTTTACCCTTTAGGCGCTAGCGGAGACCGTGCTTAGCGCTAGTGCGTACTAAGGCCTTAACGTCCTTTGTAAAGGACTTCTAGGTAGTAATAACGCGAGTATTAAAGTTAGCTATATCCCCGCTAATAACCCGCTGGCGCTTAGCCCTATTAATAAGGGTAAGTAGCTCGTTTAGGCGGCTATAGAAGGCCTTAGGGACCTAATTTATTAGCTATCAGAACCTAAACTAACGCACTTAAACTTACTACTTAGTATAACTTATTTAGTTATTAGCAGTACCCGTAATTGCGATTAGCCTACTTACCATAAATAGCCCGCCTAGTAGTAGCTACACGCTTAGCGTAGCGGAGGCAGATTAGTTCTAGCAAGGCTAGGGGAGCGGCTTATAAGTAGCGTAGAAGCTTTAACGGCGCCTAGTAGGGTTAGCGATAGCTATAAGCTAGTATAAAGAATACTTATAGAAGGCTCACGAGTAGGCAAACCGGCGGCTTAGTGCTTGCGATTTATAATTAATTAGAAATTATAAAAAAGGCGAGTTATAGGCTAAATAAATTAAAATAAAATTGGAAGGGAAACCTAATATTCTACCTAGGTAGGAACTCCTACCGTTATAGATCTCTATAGGGTCCAAGCGTCTTATTATCCTATTATTCTATTATCCTATTATCTAATTTATATAAATTTTGTTAAACACTTTTTATTTAGTAAAGGACAATAATAGCACTCCTATTATATAATAACGTTGGCTAAGAACAGCCGCTTAAAAAGGGGGGGGCAATTATTAGGCCATAAAGACGCACTAGCCGTAACCGGCTTAGCGTAGGCAAGGCGTAGGCGAGGCGCCTACAAAACATAGTCGCCCCGTATTAGAAAACAGCAGAATTTAGTTCTACAGTTCTACTTTATTAAGAACCAGATACTCCTTATATCCCACTACTGTTATCACGTTACTATATACCCTTAGGGCCTTAACGTCCTAATAAGAAACTACTATAAAATTTAAAGAATGCTATAGAAAAGGTATAGGAGTATTAGAAGAGAATAGGTTAGGTAATATTAAGAAGGAGCTAAAAATAAAAGGTTTAGTTAATAGTAATAAAAAAGCCAGATTACCTAGGGGATCTACCACTAGTATATAAGCTATTTCCACCTCTTTTTAATTAAAATCCTTTTTAGCCTTCTTAGCCTTAAGCTTAAATAGACCTTACTCTACTAAACGTAGTTCCTTTAAGCGTACCTTTTTATAAACCTTTATTAAACGGCTTAGGTGAGTATAAGTATCTAGTTAAGCTTTTAGAGCCTAAGACGCCTTATTAAAACAACGCTAAACTTTAGTAAGGGCCTTAGCTAGCTTACTCTTTAGTCTTTTAGCCGCTACTAATACGCGAGACCCTAAATTAAATTAAATAAGGAACTAAATAGTTATAAAGAATAATAAGACGTATATATTTAGCGTTAAAAATAAATTAATATTATAGGACGATCGCATGTTCGCTTATATACACTTAGTATTAAAAAAAGGTTAGTAACTAGATAGAGCCGCAATTATAATATATACTAACTTTTTCTCTATATAATAAGAATAGGACGGTATAACTTTACTAAGTAATAGAATAAATATTATTAGCTAGTTATAATAATTAGACGTAAAAGATCTAATAGGAGGTGTTAGAAATAATAAAGGTTACTAAATTAAATACGGGAATACTATACCTCTAATAAACGACTTAGAGATAGGAGATATCTTTAAGGATAAAGATTAAGAGGAGGGGGATAGTATTATAGACCTTATATTAACAGTAATACAACTACTAAGAATAGATATAAATAGGTTAGTTAAAATAATATAGGGGGCGCTAGAACCGATTAAGCTATAGGATAAAAGGTAGCTAAGTTACGTAGTTAGTTACGTTATAAGTTCGAAACGTAGGAACGCGATATACTAACATACTAATATACTAATGTACTAAACCTTTACTATAGGGAGGAGTTATATATTTAAGGACACACGGTCTCTATAGATAGTTTCTCTTCTTTATAGTAAATCTTAGAATATAATTAGAGTTAATCTATTAGGCAATCACTCTACTAGTTATATTTATATTATTAACTATTCTATACCTATATACCTAGCCCATTAACAAGTCTACCGTAGTATTTCCTATAAGGCTTTATTATATAAATTATATAACTAATAGTTTATATAGTCCTTCCTTTAGCCTAAAGGCTACCTTTTATTTATTACCTTCTTTAATTCTAATCTAATAGTACGCCTATCTTAGATCTATCTTTATAAAGATTTACGCGTTATTTATTCTATCTTAAATTTTACTAATTAAGGGTAAAGGATATCTATCCTTCTTAGTAATGCTGTTTAACTATTTATAGTTAATATATAGCTTAAGTTTTCCGTTTTTTGTATAAATAGTACTGGATATCCTACTAATAACTATTATAGTCTAATATATCACTTTTATAGGTTTTCCTAGATAAACTCCTTAAGTGCTCTTAACTCTTCTTTAATTAGCTTATAAACTAAAAAAACCTTAAACTTACTTCTAGTTTTAATTCTATTTTATAGTTCTATATTATATATTTTAATAGCTTTTTACTTTCTAAGCTCTATAGCTTCTTACTATACTTATAGTATTTCTTTAGTATATAATTTAAACCTTTCTTAGTTTCCTTATAAGTTGCTCTAACTTAGTACTATACTATTTTAATTGCTATATACCTTTTATGTTATTAAGTATCTTTAATATTAACCTAACCTATAACCTAATTAATCCTTAGATTATATTCTTATAACTAAGGTATACTTAATACTGCCTTATCTCGTCCTAATGGTAGGATATTAAAAGATATTATAATTGGTTTTCCTTTAATAGTTATCTAAATAGGTCCTATTTTAAGATTAATAATGCCTTTTTTTATAG
>Ga0307515_10009788_pt1 | contig 18469 bp, 1 predicted proteins | sample 17_EM_MG_FD_194513 | JGI IMG/M metagenome (GOLD analysis project Ga0307515, IMG submission 194513) | Populus trichocarpa ectomycorrhiza microbial communities from riparian zone in the Pacific Northwest, United States - 17_EM | ecosystem: Host-associated > Plants > Roots > Unclassified | place...
TAATAAAGATTTTAACTCCTAGTTAGGATATAAGATTATTATTATAAATAAATCTACTAGAGAGAATAACTTTATAATTTATAGTAATCTTATCTATTAGAGCTTAACTAAGAGTAAGCGCGTTACTTAAAGCGTCCTAGCGTTAAAGATATACAGAATAGTTAGCGGAGTTAATATAGCAATTATAATTGGAACTACCCTAAAGATAATTATAGATCGACTTAAACTTCTTATTATCCCTATAATTGTATATACTAATTTATACTTCCTTTATAAGTACCTAGTTAAGCTTAGTACTATAAAGGAAAAGCGCCTTATAATTAATATTATAGCACTTTAGTAATTCTATAAACGGTAAAAACTCTTTAAGATTTAATAAATTAATAGCTAAGATAACCTAGTAGATATAATAATAAAGGCGAACCTAAATAAGGCACTAGAGACGTTTATTAATATAAATACTCTATATATATAAGTTAAAGGTTAGGTTAAAAGGGAGTCCTTAAATTTTTCTTAATTATATAAGGTCTTAAGATATCTAGGAACTTTAACCAGCAGTTAAAGTTATCTAATTAGTTAGATTCTCTTACTAAGACTTTTTTTTAGAAGGGGGAGTATAATATTCTATAGACCCTAACTTAACCTAGCTAATTAGGATTTTCCATTTCTAGGATAGAAAATTACTATTAGCTCGCTTACCGCTAGCGCCTTAGCGGCCCTACTAATAAGATACCTACCTATAACTTATAAGCAAGAAAGCACTATATACTAAAAGGCAAATTTTAAAATAGCGAGACTTATATTATAATAGCAATAGTAAGTAAAAAAGATTGATATTTATTCCGCTAGTTAAGTAGTATTTATATATAGATAGCAACTATAAAAGAAGAGTTGCCAGTGTTAGGAATAAAGGTAAGTAGTTACTATATAAGATATATTGCCGTTATATATAGCAAGTTGCCGTTATATACGGTAAGTTACCGTTACGTGTTGCTGTGGCACTAGCGTAGCGAGGAGCCTTAAGCTCATTGCCCTCCCTTATAGAAGATATATAGAATAATTATTATACTATCTACAAACCGTAGCTATGTAATATCACCTTATATAACTAATACTTACTATTGCCATTATAATATAAGTCTCGCTGTTCTAAAATTTGCCTCTTAGCACGTAGTGCTCTCTTACTAAGGGGTTATAGGTAGACGTCGCGTTAGGGCCGCTAAGGCGCTAGTTATAAAGCAAGCTAATAGCGATTTTCTATCTTAGGGATGGAAAATCCTAATTAACTAGTTAGAGTTAGGGTCTGCAGAATGTTATACTCCCCCCTTTAAAAAGTCTTAGTAAGAGAATCTAACTGTTCGTACTAACTTAATAGCACGAGTGAGTCAGATCCAGGGGCACGAAATACGTATAGTATCGTATGCTCTTTTGGATGATGGTAACTGTCGATTGTATAAAGCAGACTATATAGTCTATATACTGATATACCTCCCCCTAATTAGTTAGTGCTTCAGGAGTGCACCAGACGCGTAAGCGGGTGGTTAGTGCACCGAACGCGTAAACGCGTAGTTGGTATACCGAACGCATAAGCACGCGGTTAGTATAGCAGGTGCTGTAATTATACACTAGCGGTACTTGAAAAATGAAACCACCTATATACAGCCTCCGTAATTGCTTTAATAAAACCATAAAATATAAAGGAAAATATATAGGAAATCTCCCTAAGGTACCGGTGCTCCAAGTTAGCCGTAAGTCCTGCTTACGGTCCGTAAAATGAACCGTACGGCCTTCCAACGGGCCGTAAACGAACCATACGGCCTTCTAATGGGCCGTAGACGAACTATACGGCAATTAACCAACTCACTTGTACCATTTTCCTTGTCTCCCTTTCTCTTTACCCATTCGGTAACCTATAGCTTAACTATATTTGGCTATTGCCTTCCGTATTACAGCTACTTAATCCATAATAGATAGGGTAGGAGGGTCTAGGTTGCTTATCCTTGGGTAGGCTCCGTAAACCAAAAGGGTAGGTACCAGTCCGTCTGGGCCAGCGGTGTTATTAACGGCTTTTACAGCCATCTGTAAAGCCAGTTCCTTTTAAATATCCCTATACTCGTCCGTAATGATCCGGTAGGCTCTCCATAAAGCTAGGTAAGCTCGCTCAATAAGCCTGATGGGCTAATACACCTTAACTAGAACGGCTTTTGTTAAAGTAGCCATGGCCATAGCATAGCTTTTTGGCTAGTATATGGCCAAAGCAGCAGTGCAGGCAGTAGATCTTAGCACTAGTAGGGTAGCACGGGTTGTAGTTAAAAGATTCTTAAATATAGGTTAAGCTTAAGGGGTAGTCGAAACGGCGGTATAGGCGGTGGATTTTAGTACTGCTGGCGGTAGCGGCGGTCCGTAAAGTAGGCATCTAAGTCAGTTTGCGGGTTTTGTAGGTCCGTAGCGAAGGCTTAAATACTACCTAGCAGGTATAAAACTTCATACATTGCAATAGAGGGCCGTTAACTAACTTATTAAATTATAGGCGACTACATAAGGACCAAGTCCTTTCCGCCTTATAGAACGTCTCTCTCCGTTACAACCGCAGGAATATCCTTTTTAAGTAGTCCATTAATCTCCTTGCGTCGTAAGTCCGTAAAAGGTTTTCCCTATACTAGAACTGATATATCCACAGGCGGAGATTACCTTACGGATATATCTGCGGAGGTTAGGTAATTCTCCATTGCGGGGTTTTTAGTTACGGGGTTTTTAGTTACGGGGTTCTTTCGGGGGTATCCTTGGCTACGCTTTACGGCAGGTTCAGCAGGTTTAATATTGGCAGTGCTAGGGTAAAGATACTAGGCGGGAGGAAGACTAGGTAGGGTAAAAGCAGTTGCCGCAGGCAGTGATTGCTAGGTAGGTTATGGAGGTTCATATGAGCTTAGCTACCGTAGCTCCTTGGCTTTGGTTAATAAAGAAGGTGAAGCTAGCAGAGCTTGCGCGGACGTAGCTTGTATAGGCGGAGCTTGTATATACGGAGCTTGCGTAGACGGAGCTTGCGCGGGCGGAGCTTATACAGGCGGAGCTTATATATGCGGAGCTTGCGCGGACGTAGCTTGCGCGGGCGGAGCTTGTATAGACGGGGCTTACGCTAATAGAGCTTGTGCTAACGGAGCCTGTAGGGACGGAGCTTGCACGGGCGGAGCTTGTATAGGCGGAGCTTGTGTAGGCGGAGCTTGCGCGGGTGGAGCTTGCGTGGACGGAGCTTGTGGGGACGGAGCTTGCACGGGCGGAGCTTGCACGGGCGGAGCTTGTACGGACGGAGCTTGCGCAGACGGAGCTTGTATGGACGGAGCTTGCGTAGACGGAGCTTACGCGGACGGAGGTTGCGCTAACAGAGCTTGCGCGGGCGGAGCTTGTATAGGCGGAGCTTGCGTAGGCGGAGCTTGCGCGGATAGGGCTTGCGCGGACGGGGCTTGCGCAGGCGGAGGTTGCGCGGACGGAGGTTGCGCAGGCGGGGCTTGTACGGGCGGAGGTTGTACAGGCGGAGGTTGTGTAGGCGGAGGTTGTGTAGGCGGAGCTTGTGTAGGCGGAGCTTGTGTAGGCGGAGCTTGTACAGACGGAGCTTGGGGTAGAGCTTGTATGGACGTAGCTTGTGTAGACAGAGCTTAAGCAGACGGAGTAGAAAGGTTAGGTAGAGGATCGTCCTTTAAGGCTTGTGGGCCTATTACATCATCATCTTAAGAGTTGAGCTTCTCTTGGTCGTTCGCTTGGTCTTGATTTCCGCTAGAGTCTACCTATCGATTTCCAGAGTCCACCTGTATCTCGTCCTCATCTAACATCTCAATAGTCTCTTCCTTTGACGTCTTATCCAGCTCTTCCTTTGACATTGTATATAGCAGAAGTCCTATTTCTCCAGGCAATAGTAGATTTATAAGTATTAAAGGTCCTACAAAAATCCAGTTAAGTTTACAAGAGGCAAAGAATCCATTGGTATTAATGTGGTCTAGAACTTCCTCTTTAGTCCATTCCGTTTAGTCCTCCTTATGTATTATATTGTATAAGGACTATACAATAGTAACCCATTTATCTTTCTCAACCCATACACCTTAGTGACGTAAAAGGGTTTATAGGTTGTAAATAACTGCAAAGTCACAGGCCTTAAAAGTAGCTTCCGTAAAGTCCGTAAAGTCCTCCTGGTATTGTTCCCACAGGTCATCGTTCATAAACTTAAAGTATCTATATTTAAGGATTTTGAAACTAATATAGTCGTTAACGTCGTTTATAGACGTAACGTCGACTCCTTGTCTCCACTTCTTTTAACTTTCGCTAACTTGCTTGCTAATATCTGCCATACTATGTAGTACGTGGCGGGTAAAAGAGGTCTTATAGTGGTCCGTAAAGGCAATTGACGGGTCCGTAACGGTTCATAAAAGGGTAAGAGGTTTCCGTAAGGTCCGAAGAGGTTTAAGGTTCAAAGGGGTTAAGGATAGGGGTTCCGTAAAGGTCTGTATTCGCGTCTATAAACCTCCAGTAAACCGTACTAAGACTTAAATAAGTATACAGAGTTGGTGATAGTCCGTAATCCCCGACTTCCGACCTTCCAGCAGGTCGTACTAGGAGTCTAAACGGGTGGTCGCTGTCGAGTATCGCTCGGGGGAGGTATCGAGTGATTGCTGATCTGTGCGCGCTCACTAATCAGTGTTCGTACTAACTTAATAGCACGAGTGAGTCAGATCCAGGGGCACGAAATACGTATAGTATCGTATGCTCTTTTGGATGATGGTGACTGTCGATTGTATGAAGCAGACTACGTGGTCTATATACTGATGTACCTCCCCCTAATTAGTCAGTGCTTCAGGAGTGCACCAGACGCGTAAGCGGGTAGTTGGTGCACCGAACGCGTAAACGCGTAGTTGGTATTATACACTAACTAATTAGATAACTTTAACCGCTAGTTAAAGTTCCTAGACATTTTAAGACCTTATATAACTAAGAAATTTCTAGGGACTTCCTTTTAACTTAACCTTTAACTTATATATATAGAGTATTTATATTAATAAACGTCTCTAGTGCCTTGTTTAGGTTCGCCTTTATTATTATATCTACTAGGTTATCTTAGCTATTAATCTATTAAATCTTAAAGAGTTTTTAATGCTTATAGGATTACTAAAGTGCTATAATATTAATTATAAGGCGCTTCTCCTTTATAGTACTAAACTTAACTAAATACTTATAGAGGGAATATAAGTTAGTGTATATAATTATAGGGATAACAGGAAGTTTAAGTTAATCTATAATTATCTTTAGGGTAGTTCTAATTATAATTACTATATTAACTCCGCTAACTATTTTATATATTTCTAATACTAAAACGCTTTAAGTAATACGCTTATTTTTAGTTAAGCTCTAATAAATAAGGTTACTATAGATTATAAAGTTATTCTTTCTAGTAGATTCGTTTGCGATAATAATCTTATATTCTAACTAGGAGCTAAAATCTTTATTATTTATAAATAATCTATTAATAAATATAAAGAGCTTAGCGGTAGAAATATTAATAGGTACGTAGAGTAATCCCTAATTAAGATAGTTTATTTACTAGGAAAGACGTTTATTTAGGGTAAGAATATTATCCTTAGTTAGTTTCTAGTATTAGGTAGTAATAGAGAGATTAAATAAAGCCTTAGGTTAATAAATAGAAGTAATATAAGCTCTATAAGCATGTTGCTCTATATATCCCTACTTTAAGAAATTAATGTTAATAATGTTAATCTTCTTACCTTAACCCTTTTGGCGTAAAGCAATAGAATCCTTATTTAGGGAGAGGATGCATCTATTAAAAAGTAATAGTATTATTAAATTAAGCTTTTCCTTTAGCTTTACTATAAGATTTGCCTTTACTAGCTTATCCTCTTTAAGAGCTAAAAATTAGTCGTCTCCTAAAATAATTATATTATTAGTTTATATACTAATAATTCCAAATAGGGTTCCTATAATTATAATAAGGAAGTAGGGATCGAATATAGAAGTAGTTATTAAAAGCTTCTCTTTATAGTGCTTACTATAGGTAGCCCACTAATAAGTTCCTACCTTTATAATTCTATATAATAGCTTAAGCATAACTATAATTATATCTTTAGGATACTAGTAGCGAATTTTCTCTAAAAGGTATGCTAATATTAAGCGCTAAAGGTGCGTCTTTAATTAGGTATAGGCCTAAGTAATATCTTATAAATAAACTACTATTTTATTCTTTATTAGGGAGGGAGCTAATATAATAATAACTTACTAACTAGCTTATTAAATTATAGGATATTATATAAAAATTACCTCCTTACTATTATTATTATAACCTTAGATAATAAGCCTTAATTTCTTAAATAGGGCGTTAGTAGCTTTACCCTTAATCTTATTAACTATTCTTAATTTAAAGATATAAACTCTACCGAATTTAGTAGGGTTATACTTCTTAAATTTAAAAACTCCTCTTATAATAAGACTATTAATCTCCTACTTATTAGATACTTAGAAAGAAGCTCCTAAAGTTATAATACTACCTTCCTTTTAGAGCTGTTTTGCGAGCTTAAAGTTAGCCTTCTCTTTAGCTATTATAAAGGCCATTAATAACTTAACTCTATTATTAATAGCGGCAATAAATTACTTTTTAAAATTAATAAGGTGTTAGTAATTTTATAATCCCTTTAGGCGACCTCTACCGCGTTATAGTTGCGGCGTATCTACTATAATTATATTAGAATTATGGTTGCCTTTTAGAGCATATTAATTATAGCTCTCCTTTAGAGCATCTTTTATAGCATCCTACAAAGGCTTAGAACTATTATCTTTATAGTAAGGCTTAATAATAGTTAAATAAAATTAAGTAGGTCTATAAGGCATCTAAATAATATAAGTTTAACTATTAATTATAATAAGTTAGTGTAGGCCTAACTATCCTCCCTTTTTACGCTATACGTGTACCTTAGACTAGAGTAGTAGATTAAGTATAATTAAGGTATTTGGACCATTTCTTATTTATAATATATTATTAACCTAGTATATAGCATAAAGATATTATACCTTCTTTATTACCTTATAAATAGCCTTAGCTTATTATATAATAGAGGGGAATAGTAGAGAATTATTAGTTATTTAAGGGTAGGCACTAAAGACTAGTAATATAGGTATAAGTTTATCCGGGCTAGCGGAATTATTAATGGCTTTAATAGCTATTTATAAGGTAAGTTTTTTACTAGCGTCCTTTAGTTTTAAAGAGATAATCTTATATACGCGGTGTAATAGCGTATAATATTACTCTACTTTTCTAATACTATTATATACCTTAATAGGGACTTCCTTAACCTTAATTGCTATTACCTTTATCTATTATTAAAACTCTATAGATAAGAAGTTCTTTCCTATATTATAGACGATTTGGTTAGGGGGTCCTAGGTAAATATTAATCTAGCATAATTAAAGGGTATCCTATACGTTCTTAGTTAATATATTCTTTAAAAAACGTGCGGCTTAGAAAGAGGTTAAGAAGTTAATAACTTAGAGTACTAGCTTGCCGCTAAGATATATAACATTAACGACAATATAGAAGTTAAAGTTATAGTTATCTTTAAGGGTGTCACAGTACGTGCGGACTGTCAAGGTACGATGTACGAGGTGACTGTATATCATTGACAAACGATGTCGTGTGAGGATCTATGTAGGAGGTGAGGTGGTATATATACACGTCGCTCAGGGGTCAGGTCCGTGCTCGTGTCATGACAACACTAAATCATAACAACGTATCAGGTCAGTGCCGTGACAAAGGGTGAACTTAAATTAGCTAGGGGACTTCTGGTTTATTTAGTAGTAATAATAGTATTTTATAAGGTGCTTAATTGCCTTAACCTTAACTTTATAGCTTACTTGCTAAAGAACCCTAAGTAATTAGTAAATAAAGGGGTAGCTAAAACGATGGTATAGTTAATATAACTCTAACTTAGTTAAATAGCTCTAAGTAACACTTTTTTTTAGTTAATAAAGGAGTAACTAGGGGTAACCCTACTTACGTATAATAGGCACCTAATTGTCTCCCTATATAAGTATATTCTTAAGGTTATTAAGCTTAATACCTAATCTATCTATATCTCTAATATAAAATAGAATAGGGTATTTATAGGAATAACGTGGAAAGTGATATACTCTAAGGGGGTTTAGACCCTAATTATGCTAAGAGAGATTATAGTACCCTTACTAAAACAAATCGTGTATTAGCCTACTATTAAATAGTTAATCTAAATAGAGCTATTAAGCTACTAAAGAGCTTAAACTTAAGGTTTTCCTGCTATAGATACTCCTATAACTCTAGTATTTAGCATAATACTATAGAAGACGTTCGCTGAGTATCTGTTATTAAAGGAGAATATAAAACTCTCCCTTAGCTCGTTAAAGATATCTAACTTTATAATAGAATTAAGCGTAGATTGGTTATTAAGAATAGTAACGGTTTATATACCATTTACCTTACCATACTTAGTGAAGTATTGGTTAAAAGAGTAGTCCTTAATTTCTATATTTATAAGGAGCTATTCGGCCTTATTAACCTTACCCTTAAAATCTTTTACGCCTTTATATTAAACTAGAAAGCTTTAGAAGTAGGCCATAATAACCTTATAATTTTTAACGTTTCTTATACTTTAGCGAAACTTATTATATACCTCCTTTTATTTATTAAGAGAATGCCTAGTTAACTAGCAATTCGGTTTCTTATAAACGCAGTACTTCTTTTAGCGATTACTTTAAAATAAACCTCTATAAGGACCTCTACCTTTACCTTATAGTTATTAATTATACCCTCTACCGTATTACCTACCACGGCTACTATATATTTAATTAGTCCAGTTATAATTATATTAGTTAGGCAGGTCAATTAAAGTAGGTTAAAGTTAGGTGGTAAATTGCTGTACTTTTTAAGAGCGTAGAGTAGTGCTAATAGAAGATCTTAATTAAGCATATACTCCTTTATAAGTATTTATAGGATTAGAAAAAGCAAGGTTGCATTCTTTAACGCCTTAGTATACGCTAATAACTTAATTATATAGGCTAAAATCCTCTTAATATAATTTAGATAAACTACGCTAAATTGTCTAAAGTTAATTAAAGAGCTTTTAAAGATAATCAAGTTAAGGGATACCTAGGTTTATAGCAATAATCCTTAAAAAGGTAGTTTCTCTTTATTCTAATATATACTACTATTTATTCTCTTTTATTTTAAAGTAGTATCTTAATATATATATTATGCGGTTAAAATCGTATCCTTTTCCTACCAAATAATTATAATAGAAGGTACTAGCTCGGCCCTTAAGCATAACGGAATAGGCGTTATGGTATTAATTAGACTCTATTCCTACCTTTTAGTAACAGTTATAGAAGATATATAGTTTTGAATTAAGAATATTGTATAATTCCCTGCTAAACTTTTTCTCCTAATCTAAGTAGAGCTTCGCAAGCTCTATAAGCAATTTTAAACTACCTCCGATTTAAGATTAAGATAGAGGAGGTAGGAGTTGCATTATAGGCTATAGTAAGGACGTAGGTCTGGTTAGTAGAGTCTAAAGGTTATTAAATCGCGAAGTAATGGGATCCTGTACCTGCTCTTATTAGGGTATAATATCTAACGTTAAGGTTACGGGTTAAATTGGATACAGAGGAGTTAAAGGTAGAGGTAGGTTCGTCTCTAAAGGTGTATTGCTTAGGTTCTATCGTAAGTTAAGCTTTCTTATAGTGCGTAGTTAGTGCTTAATCTCTTATAGAGTCTATTCGTGCTCTTCTTTTACGTTAATAACCTGCTCCTAAATATTATCTCTAATAGTACCCCCGTCTATAGGTATAAATACTCTATACTCCTATAAGAAGTTATAGAAGTTTTATATAATATCCTTCTTTATAGGAGTCTATATTTCCTTTATCTATCTAATAAAGTCCTCCCTTACACAGTACTATAGCATAGTGTCGTTGTATTTGCTGTCTTTATAGTATACTATACGGTATAATAAGAATCCGTTTAGGTCCTGTTGCTTAGCGTTTATAAAGTTAATTATATTAGTGTTCTATATTTCCGGGTTAATATCCTTCTTATACTTCTTTAGATAGGTTAACGCTATAATAGCGGACGTGCGTACGTAGATTTGGGTATTAATTGTAATCCTAAGATCTACGAAGGTACACGGAGGGTGTTAAGGTAGTTGTTTAACGCGTTTCGGACGTTAACTTAGGACCCTAGGTTTAGTAATACTTCTGACCTAAAGTACTCAACCAAATCTTTATAAACGCGGTTGTTCTACGTAATAAATGCAACTTAGTATCTCCTAGTACTTAGTAACACTTCTATTACTAGTTTTCCTTAAGTTTAAGGTAGTACAGTATTGCCGAGATCCATTCTATATAAGCGCATATAGCACCCCTATACAAGACTATCTCTTCTATTTAAAAACCTAGCTGCTTTATAGTTAACTATATATTTAACCACTAATCAGTATTGGTTACATAGGGTGACTTACTAATAACAACTACTCGAGTAGGTTATAGTGATGTTTATTAAAAGCTTCTCTTCTTAGAATAAGGAAGGGCGAGGAGCCCAAGACTCCTCGCCACGCTAGTGCCGCGGTGTTACGTAACGACCGCTTGCCTTATTCTCGACACTTTCTTATATATATATATATATATATAGAGGCTCTTAGAGCTATATTTAATAAATAAAGTCCTTATTCTTTTCTTATAATTAGTATATAAATATTTAATTAACAGCTTATAAAGGGCTATAAGCTATTTTTAAAAAAATAAAATAAAGCGTTATAAGAGAGTATTAAGTAAGTAAGAGCTTTTATTAAGAAGGCTGTTAAAGCTACTCTACGTATTATAGCAATGGTTTAATAATCGCGCCTTATAATATACGTTTCCTAAATTTTACTATATTACTACAATTCTATAGATCTATTACGACTAGAATAAAATATACTATATTAATATCCAACAAATTAAGCGTAGGAAATATTAATGGCGACTTTCTATTAAGAAATTAGCCGTATACGCAATTAAGGTATAGAAAGGTAAAGAAGTTAAAGAAATGCATAGTAGTAATGTATTTGGTAAGCTAATGGGCCACGCAAGCTAATGGGCCACCTTATTAAAATCGCGAAATACGCGACGCGTTATATAACTACAACCTTAATGGCCACCCCACAATAATAGAAGGCCCTTTTTAAAGAGGGCAGAATTCCTTTATCTCTTAATGCCTATAAATAAGGCCAATTTATAAGCTTCCGTAAGGCCACTAGCATGTATAACGTGCCCCAATTGACGGCCTAGCGGCGCTAGCAAGGAATCGCACCAAAACTCGGTCATATCACTTTAAATCGCCGTCTTACACTAGCACAAGAAGAGAGTCTTAAGCAGTGGATTTTATTAAGAGATTAACGCGGTATGCCACTAAGAATCGTGGCCCTACGGGAAATAGCTAGTGTTTTGGCTGCGCAGCGCGCTAGAGATACCCCCATTAAGCCTATCGGCGAAAAATGGGTATATAACTTTATTAAGCGCAACAATAACCTATAGTCTAAATTTAATTGCAAGTACAATCATAAGAGTACTAAATGTAAGGATCCTATGCTTATTTGAGGCTAGTTTAAACGCGTTTAAGATATAAAGATCTAATATAGGATTCTTAATGAAGATACCTGGAATTTTAATAAAACTGGCTTTATAATAGGTGTTATTGTAATAGTAAAAGTTATTATAGGAACCGATAGGGCTGGCCGGCCTTAATTAATATAACCAGGCAATAAAAAGTGTGTTATAATTATTAAGTGTATTAATACGATAGGGGGCTTAATTCCACCGCTTATTATCTTTAAGGCCGTAATACACTAAGCTGCTTAATATAAGGACAATATTATTCTATACAATTGGTTAATTAGCGTTAGTAAGAATAGCTGGATAATAAACGAAATTGGCCTTATTTGGCTAAAACTATTTAATAAGCATACAAAGGATCGCGCTGTTAGCACACATCGGCTACTTATATTAAACGGCCATAGCAGCCACATCTACGCTAAATTTAATCGCTATTGCCTGGATTATAATATTATTCCAATTTACATGCCGGCGCATTTATTATATCTACTGCAGCCGCTTAATATAGGCTATTTCTTAGCGCTGAAGCAGGCCTACGGATGTGGCGTTAAACAGCTTATAGGCCGTGGCGTTAACTATATTAATAAACACGAATTCTTACTACTATATAGGCAGGTTAGGCAAACAGCGCTACACGAGAATAATATATGGGTAGAATTTATAGCTACTAGCCTTATTCCATATAGCCCCAATTACATACTAGCGCAGCTATACGCCAAATTTTAAACGCTATTACCCTAACGCCGTTCGCCGTTAAATGCTTCTTAGGTAGCAGAAATACCCTATAATATTACTAAGCTATAGAAGCAGTAAGCCCTTATATAGCGCTATATCTAACGGCGTATGCGTAGCCTACTAAGTCTAATAGAATAAGCCCTTCGCTAGCTTATTAAGGGGTGCGAAATAGCTATATTAAGCGCTGTACTACTTATAGCTAAAAATAAGAAGCTATATATGGAAAATTAACGCTAAAAAAGGAAGAGAGTAAAGAAGCGTAGGTATATAGCTAAGGGGGGTGTTTTATTAGGAGCAGAAGGGGCCTCTTTTACGCAAGCTGGCTAAATAGGGGCAGTAGAGGGGGTAGTGGAGGCAGCGGCCGAGCAACCACAGCAAGTACTACGCTACTGTAGCTTATGTAAATTAACAGAACATATAAAGCGTATATGCCTTACACGGCAGGTAACTAGCTAGCAGATAGCTACACTAAATATAATTATTTATGGTTAAATAATTCCTAATTTTATAGTCGCGATTTTAATAAGGTGGCCTATTAGCTTACGTGGCCTATTAGCTTACCAAATACGTTATACCTAATATTTCGCTATTAATAATATACTCTAGTACCTATAGCGTATTTAGGAATCCCTTAATACGTATAGGCTTATAAATAATTAGGTATAGTACTAGGCACATACCAGGGAATTATATTCTTATAGTATTTATTATAATTATAGGCGCTAGATTAGATATATATACCTTAGATTATAAGTGCGAAATAGGTGCCATTTATATAGTATTAGTTTAAATTATTTTATAAATTAAAGACTATTGGATAGATAAGTCACTTATAAGAACTCTATTAATTAAAGCTAGCTCTAGAAGCTCTCTATATATATAAGGTAGGGGTAAAAGACTAACATAACGCTGACGACAATTTAGTAACTATTACTTAATCGCTATAAAGTCGGTATTGCAACTTAGTCGGTAATAGGTAATAAATAGGTAATAGAAAATAGATAGTAAGATATATAATAGCAAGAAACAGGGTGTAAGTTATAAGGTAGTACTTAACAGTAACCTTACCGTTTAATAAAGATTGCTTGCCGACCTCTAGCTACCCCTTAAGATATACAGGCCGCTAAATATTAACTATTTTTCTTAGCTTTCCTTAATCTAGAAGACCTGCTACTTTTAACTCTACTTACGGTAGTGCCTCGTACTCTTAGCTTTGGCTTTTTCCTTCTCCTCTCTCTTTCTTTTCCTTTACTTTCTTTATAGCCCCCTCCTTCTCTAAGGCCTAGATAGTATTATTACTTATTTCCTATAGCTTCTTCTGCGCTATATTATCTTCAATCTTAAGTCTTATAAATTTAATCTCGCGACAATCCTTTAGAAACTTTCTTCCCTTCCCTTTTCTATACTATACTTCTATAGCGGTATAGAGAAATATCTATACTCTCTAGTCTAGGCTTTTTAGTACTAGCCACCAAAACGGCTATATTATTAAGTATAATGCCAAACTCTACAGGCAGGGATTAAAGTTAGCGACTGATGCGGTTGTGCAGACTAGGTTTAGGGAAGTTAAGATAGTAACGTAGCTAACTAGGAAGCGAGCCACCCTACGTAGCAAGCCACATATAGGTAATATTTAATCAATTTATAATAAAATCAACAACGAGCTTATATGTATTTTAAATAGGCCAAATTAAAGCCTTTATATTACTCTTCCGATCTTAATATCGCTTGAATTAATTTAATTACGTTATAGTAGTGATATAGACCCATGCGCCGACTAATTGCACGCACGACTACTATATTCCTACGACGTCCCTTTCCGGATTAACAACCCTTTAATCTACTTATTTATAGGCTATAGATTATACTTAAATATATAATAGAGCCTTTTTAAAGCTAAGATATAAAGGGATTAAATATACTTACTGCTTTACGCACTCTAAAGACACTAACGACTTTATTAGAACTTAACGTCGCTTTATTAAATAGAGTCGTTCTAAATCCCTAATAAGTATAATTAGGATTAGGGTTACCTCTATGCAGGTAAGAGTCTCTAAGATAGTAGTATAATTATAAGATAGAAGGCCTATAGCTTTCTAGGCGCTATAGATTGTATTAGGGGTAAATACCTATATATACACCTTTAGGTAGAGCTTTAAAAAAAACCTTATTAATGCCTAAGTGGCTATATTAATAGAAGGTATCTACTTACTCCCTATAGTAGTAAGAAAGTAGCCTAAAATAACCTATATCTAGTGGTTAAAACTTATAAGTTAAATAAGGTAGTAAAGCTATTAAAATAGTCTTATGCGCGAGCATATACTTAACAAATTGCTAGGTAAGGCAGCTCTAATAACTATCTACTAAAATTAGGCGATATTACTATATTTTACTGTTAGAATCTTCTATAAGATATCTTGTATATCTATTATAATATTTAATATAATATAGGCCTAAAGAGTTATCTATTTAATTACTAAGGAAGATAGCGTATATATATATCCGCGAAGGCTCTTATTTTACTTATTAATTTAATACTATCTTTCCTAGTAGTATTACGCGTTTTAAATTAAGAAGGTAGGCAGTAGAGAAATATTAGCATAAATCGTTTTAATTATAGATACTAACTTATAAGTACCTAGCTATATAACTGTTTAATTTTTTAACCCTTCCCTATATATCTTACCCAATACAATTATTTAGGCCACCGCTATAAGGCCTAGTAATACCCCCTTTTCGTTAAAGTTATAGATAATATTTAAATACTTAACTTAATATTGCTTATATATAGTACGGAAGAACCTAAACTAATTATATAATAATAATTTATTGCTTAATATTCGATTTAGATCCCTATTAGGCCTATATAGACTACTCCTTATATATATATAGGGAGAAAACTCTATTTAAGAAAACCCCGTAATCTATCTCCCTACCTTTTAGGACTTACCTATAAGGCGCCTATAAGGCGCCTATAAGTTACCTATAGTACTCCTACTACCTTACTTTTTAACCTCTTTAGGAACTACTACTGCCGTAATAAGCTTATAGATGCGCTAGTATTATAAACTTTACTCTACTACTATAGAGTTATTAGGGGGCGCCCGTTACTTGCCCCCCCGCCCTTTATTACTATTTCCTTTATAACCTAAAACTAGTTTAGTATATTTTAGCTAATAAGCTACTAGGTAACCACCTTAAAGCCTTTTTATATTAAGAGTAGTGTCTTATAGTTCTCTATGCCTACTACTAAGAGTATTACTTCTTAGTTAGTATATAAGGGGTATAGCAGTATTACATATTTTAGTGTCTGTCTTAGCTAGCTATATTTACATCTTAGGCTACCTACTAGGATATCCACCCAGTAGAGCTAGTCTTTTAATCCTATTATTCCTATTCTTAAAAGTATTACTATTATATTTTCTGCCTTTATTAGGCCTTTTTAGAGCCCTAAAGTATTTACCCCCTATAGCGTTAACTATATTATAGCTTAGGTTCCTCTTACCTTAGTTAACCTCTATACCTTTAACTCCTATATACCTCTCTAGCGTTAGTCTAGCCAGTATTATATTACTATAGATAGTTTCCTAGCGTTCTTTTATACTTTACTTTAACTCCTTTCTCTCTTTTACTATTGTCCTTACTAGCCTCTTACGCGTCTCCCTTCCTCCTCTATATAGGCCTAGGCCCTAAAGCAGTACTATTCTTTTTCTGCTTTCTTTACCTGTTTCTCTAATATATTTTCCCTACTTTAAGGTTATTAGTTTATTCTCCTACAAGGCGCCCTAGGGTCCCTCTATAGTTTATTTAGGCGTGCCTTAATATACTTTATAATATTAAAGTTATATTCCTTTTATACCTTTTATATTACAGCGGCTTTAATATATAGTTATAGGGGGGGAATATTAGCTTCCTTCTTAAGCAGTGCTGTGGCCGTTCGCTTATATCCGCCTATTATACTTTAGAGGCAGGCTATTTAGACCTTTTGGAGTAGTTTAAGGAGCAATTTAGGGGGGCCTTTCTTAGATTCTCTAATGGCCTAAATACTAGACCTATATATTATGGTTAACTAAATAACTGCTATATATAATAGGCGTGACCTCTAAAAGTATAGACCCTATATAAAATTAACAATCCTAGATAATACGCTGTACTATGCTTAGCCCTTATAGGCCGCTTACGCCGTATATACGCTCTACTAGAGCTTACTATCTACCTATACTTTTAATACCCTTAGGCCCTAAACTAGTTAACCCCTAAAGCCTTAGATATAAATTATATACTAAAGATCTATAGATTGGTTGCGTTTTCTTATAAAGTAAATTAGCTGGTATTTCTCTAGTAAGAATTAGACTTTATATTGCCTTACCTATTCTATATAGGTATTATAAGCTTTCTCTAATATTCTATAATTCTTTACGGCTATTGGCCCGTATATAATTAGGTTTATATTATTAATAAAGCTTATTCCCTAGGTCGCCCCTTCCTTAAAGGAATTAAGTAGGTTACTTATAAAGAAAAGGAAGAGTATAGGTAAGAGGGGTAATCCTTATAGTATTCCTATTGCAACTATAATAGGGGGGCTTTAGTATCCGCTAAAGACTAATAATATTTCTTTTTAACCTATAAACCCTTAAACAAATTATATAATCTATTCTAGGAAGCCTTTTACCCTAAGGATGTATAGGAGACGCTTGTAGGGTATATTATTATAGGCGCCACTAATATATAGGCTAAGCATTAATACTACAAAGTCCCTTCGTATTACCTATGCAGATTTAATAGTGGTAGTAAGTAGCGTAAGTGCTAATAGTGTTAAGCGGTTCTTTCTTGCCCCTATTTAGCTTTATGGTAGTAGGGCGTGTTTCTTAACCGTGTCTACTATATAGTCCGCTATTACCCTTTCTAAGATCTTGCTAAGGGTATTCTCTAAGGTAATAGGGCAGTAGCTCCCTAGAAATAAGTAGTCTGCTTTACCTTTTTTATATAGAATAAATATTATTATAGCTCTTCTAAGTCTTGGGTAGTAGCCTATTATAAAGTATACTCTAGCTATATTTGCAAGCTAAAGTGCTATTAGTAGTCTGTAGGTCTTTAGGGCTTTATTTAGGATCCTATCTAATCCTAGTGCTATATTATTTAAAAGGCGGCAAATAGTTCTGGCCATTTCTTTAGTTATTATATTGCTATTAACCCTTAGGTAAGTTACCAGTACTTTACCTATAATATTGCTAAGGTCTACTAAAACTAGTTAAGGGAAAAATCTTTTTATAAGGATCTTTGCCTTCTTATTATTATTGCTTATAGCTAGTAATTTACCTAGTCTTCGCAGGGGCGGAAGGTGTAGGTCTTTTACTAAATATCCTACCTTTCTCTTTATCTATTTTATTATCCTCTAAAGACCTTTATTATAGGGGAGGCTTAGGTTAGTAGTATACTTATTTATAAACTATCTCTAGCTATTTAGTTACGCCTTAATATTTAGATCTAGCTATATTTAGATAGGGATATAGTCTAAAGTAAGTACCTATTCTTCTTTAGGGTTGCACCTTTTAAGTCTTTAATATAGGCCTTCGTCTATAAATATAAGGTTAATTATACTTCTAGCAGTGCCTTATTGTTATATAATTGCTCCTAAGGGGGGTAGCTAGCTTAAGGCCCTAGGTGTCTATAGCTCTTAGTAGGCACTCTACCTATTATTTAGCAGTAATATAGATACCCCCCTACTACGGGTAGTGGAGGTTTATGTCTCCTAATAGGATAGACTCTATACCTTTAGTTTTAAGTAAGCTTATTACTAATATAATATTCTCTATTTATAGGACCCCTTTAACCCTAGGGTTATATATATTAATAATCTATACCAGTCCCCTATATATCTACATTATTATAACTATAATATCTAGGTTAACTGCCTACTATAACTATAAGGACAGGCTGATAGCCTTACTAATTATAAAGTATACGCGTATAGCTGCTTTTAGTTTATATAGGAGCTAGAATCCTTAGGGGTAGTATATTAATTATATATAGGCATTATAATACGGCTCTTATATAGTAAGGA
>Ga0307515_10009789_pt1 | contig 18468 bp, 16 predicted proteins | sample 17_EM_MG_FD_194513 | JGI IMG/M metagenome (GOLD analysis project Ga0307515, IMG submission 194513) | Populus trichocarpa ectomycorrhiza microbial communities from riparian zone in the Pacific Northwest, United States - 17_EM | ecosystem: Host-associated > Plants > Roots > Unclassified | place...
CATTATTTGCTTGTAATCGTTGCTATTTATACATGAGCTTAGCTGGGTATTATCTATACAAGATTCCCGTTGGTTATAACCAACTGTAACAGAATACAATCTTCAACTGCTATCTCACAGCTCAACAGTATCTTCACTGGCAAAATCACTGGTTCTGGAGGACAGTGGGAAACGGGTCGAGCTCATCACAAGTATAGATTGTAAGATCTGCCGGAATGAGGAAACTTGGTGTTTATTAATGATAATGTTCTATAAGGAATGTTCAGCGTCCATGTATATATACTATTAATAATTTCACATTTTGAAGGCAGTTCCACTTAGAAAACCTTGCATTTTGCCGCCTCTATTTCAAATTTGAATGCACATTGTCAAAACCATTAGTCAAAAGTGGGGCAATAATTATCATTCTTCTCAAATGTAACTCAACTTCAGAAATGTCAGTGTTTCTATACTGCTAAATTACCAATTATCTGTTGCTTTCGTTCCCTACTAAAGTTCTTGCCTATGTACACTAGCCTAATTAAACCCCTCTTATTTGTCAAGGAAAAAGAGTAGTTACTAGTATCAAAATGAAACCAATATTCAACTTAAGGTGATAACATGTGATAGGATTTGCCAATTGATCTTGATCAATGATCAATAACAAGCTAATCCCCAAGTCAACAAACTCCTACCAAAGGATATAAAAAGGGAAAAACAATGCACCATATGTAATGGAATATATATGCAAATCCGTTGTGGGACAAACCATTCAAATGAGGATGGCTGATGAAACTTTTCAAAGGACAGGAGGGTAAGTAAAACCGCCATCAAAATAAAGGATTTGTGAAATTTTGCTCTATTTCAAAATCTAATATCGCATCAAATACTAGTTTCAATCTCACCAAACATCGAGGTAGAATATGCGTGGTTGTATATATATATATATATGACTATGCATTAGCAAGTAAGCCAATTATAACTACAAGGATTTATAAAGTTATGCTAGATATCATGCCAACAGTTTAGCAAGTTCATCCACTCTTAGGCTTCCTTGTGGTACAGAATCTACATATTGTTCATTGAAATATTTTCTTCTAACCTTAGAACTCTTCCTCTCGCTACCTCCTCCCATCTTGGAAAAGCTTGTGACTTGTTTAACTTCCAATTCCCCGTTTTCTTGCATCTCGCTCTTTTGAACCACTGTGTTCCTGGGTTGGCGCCTAAAAACAGGACCAGGAGGAGCAGACTGTGCAAAGGCAACTGCCTTTTGGTAAACCGCATCAGCATCCAAATTTGCATCTAGGACAACTGCACTCCCAATCTCAACAGCTTGTTTCAACAATTCTAAAACTCCCTGCGTATAAGATTCATTCAATTTTGCCAGTTCACTAACATGGGAACCTTCTGAAACATTTTGGAGCTTTTCCATGTTCCCAATTCTTTCCAGTGTGGTATCAGATTCCACCGACGTGGTAATTAGCATTTCATCAATATACCCTCTATCATCCAATATTACTTCACTGCCACTTGCAATTCTCATGGCTTCAGACTTGGTAACAGCAGAACTGTCATCATTATCTGGTGTGGTTTTACTTTCATAGATTTCTGTTGAGGTTGAAATAAAAATCTTAGCTGCAAATGTCTCATCTATGTCCTTTTGGGATAGATCCTCTCCTTGATCTTCAGCATCCATCCTGGACGTTTTTAAATTCAGTGTGCTGGCATCCTTTACTGAGAAAGTTTCATTTTGTAGGCCCTCCAAAAGTGGTGTGGCAGAAGTTGCACCGTCAATGCTAGAATTCTTAGCTTCATCACCATCATTTACTGGTTTTGTGAAGGAGGACTTCCAATCTCTTCCCCTCCACATGAGGATGTGCTCGCATTCAAATGAGATCAGCACACATGGGACAAGGTCCTGCAATTTGAAGAATCAAGGTAATCTTTGTCATAAGTTTTTAGAAATGAATTTGAAGAAACAAGGAAAAAAAAAAGCAACCGAACATAATTACTCAACAGACCCTGAGTTTGGCTCCAATTTTCCTAAAATCACTTCCATTCATCCCTTGACAATTTATTCGGACCAATTCACACTCTTCAAACGCCTCTCTGACATTTCTCACTAAATCACGGTACACACCATTTTTCCCTGCACGCCATACAAAACAATGTAATGTCATCAATATGTTCATGGAAGCTCAATTTTATTTATCTTCTCATCCTCTAAATGATAAATCAAATTAAAAGAATAGCTATGACCACTGAGCATGCTACCTAGTTTACATATTGGTATCAGTTTCCGCCCTTTATTCCGCATCCCAGATGCTTCTTGCAATGTTAGACCCTCCGGAGCTCGTTGAATCAACCTTGGATAAACAGGCGTAACAGGTTTCCACAACATAAGAGGAAAGCGGGGTCGAAATCGATAGTTGTAGTTTCTTCCTCGGAAAAGATACAACACCCCTCCCTTTCTGTAAATGATCTTCCCTCCAGTCCTTTCCTGTCCATTTTACAAGACATATATAATCCCAAAACAAACAATTGAATCAAACACCAAATTAAACGTAAAGAAGAAGAGCCACACCTCTAATTGCTGACACACATTGTCCATATCCACAGTACATACTCCTTTGCATTTGATTTTACACACTCTCCTCCGCTTCCAATGCGCATGTATATTATCCAACATGTTATGCGTCAAACCATCTCTCCCTGCCCACACCAAACAAACAAACAAAAGAATAAAGAATTCCGCATGGTTCATCCTGGGCACCAAAAGTACACAGAAACATACCCATATTCAATTGTCGCTTCGCTTTCAAGCATCCATCAACCAACTCTTGAATCTCCTCTTGTGTCAAAGGATCACCTAATATCTCCTCTCTAGTCTTTGCGTACCTAGGGCCCGCCCCGGGCAAAAAGGGACCCGGTGCCTGAACCGGCTTGACTCCCTTCTTATCCGGAGGGGGCAAAACAAACGAATCAAACTCTCTCAGCTTCTTTTTGCTGGGCGGCAACGGGGCACGCCCAGTCCAAGGCCTTGGCATCGTGATGGGCCCAAACGGCGCATACGGCGCCTCCCTTAGTTTCAACGGCTTCACCTTCGGCGTCTCCGTGTAGCTGTACTTGAACTCGAACGGTGCGCCGTCTATTACATAGGAGACGCCGTCTTCGCTTAGCTTGATGTCCGCTTTCCTGTCAATGGGGGGTTTGGCGTTGTTTCGCGGTAGGGGCACTCTGGTAATTTTGGGAAGAAAAGCTGGGTGGGTTTTTTTCAAGGGTTTGGAGTATTTAGATTTCTTACCCGGGATAGAAGGAGAGGAAGGAGAGGAAGGTGTGCCAGTGGATTTGAAAAAAGAGATATCTACTTCAGCGGCGTTTTTCGGGTCGTAATTAGTGACGATGTTGTTGGCGGAAGTGAAGCGGCGACGGCGGCTGATATCTTCTTCGATTTCTTGTTGGGAGCGGTAGCGTTGGTTGAATTTGTCTGCATTGGCGTTGAACCATCGAGAGAAGTGGACCTCGGTGGACGGGCGGTGGGATGGGTTCGGAGACGGTGGTGCAAAGATTGGGAACGGGGTTGGAAATAATTTTAGCGCCATTAACAGAAATGATTAGTGATGACTGTTGAAAATCTAGAGTGAGCGAGTGAAGGGATTTAGGAAGACCTTGGGAAGAGATCAAACGGTGTCGTTTTTTGTGTGTTGGGAATTGTTTTATTATATTAGCGGTCTGTTTGTAATGTTATGCAATTACAAGGACAGGGTCTTAACTGTTACTGACAGCCAAACGGACAGACAGACAGCAGACAGGGAGGGGCTCGCTACAGACTAAAGAACTGTAATGTTATGCAATGCATTTTCTAAATTGGAAAACATAAAATCGGTGGTACTCTCATTGAGCCATGGATTTTCCTGCTGTCTCAGTTCTTTAGCAGCTTCGATCGCAGATTTTAAATCAGAGCTTATAATTTGCATATAGTTTTCATGGCCTCCTGATGCCTCTGAATCTTAAATTAGAGCATATAATTTTCAGAGCAAAAGTTTGATTTCCCCATCTTTTGAAGTTCCTCGTCCACAAGGCCGCTCATTTTTCTTTCCTTATCTCTTGTGAAGCACCCTAGAAAAAATGCAATTCATTTTCACTTCCCCATCTTCGAGAGCTTGCTGGTCTATAAGACCATTCATTTTTTTTTCTCACCTCCAGCCAACGAATCCCCAAGTCGATTCCTTTCTATTGAAACTTTACTATGCTCTTCATAAGAACCATTAGGTCTGTTTAAGGGTGATTATTTTTTTGTTTGGTTCGGTTTTTATCTAAAAAAATAATTAAAATAAAATTTTGAAAAACTGAAAAATTCAAATTGGAACTAGTTCAAATCGACCGGTTTCGGTCCGGTTCGGTTTTTTTACCATAAAAACTGGAAAAACCTGTATTTTGTTTTTGGACTTTTTTTTCTTTCTTTCTGATGGGCTTGTAATTGATGTTAATATTATCTAATTTTGTTACAAGATTCTATAATATATTTAACTTTTTTTGTCACTGAATATTAATTTATATTAAATTATTAGTGCTAATATTGTTTTTGGGGGGCGTTTGTTTCCCGGAAAGTGGTTTCCGGGAAACCACTTTCCAAACTTTCCTGTGTTTGTTTGTCATTAGGAAAGTTGGTCAACGAAGAACACTTTACAGTCAAAGAAAAATTTGGCTTGGTTTGCAGGAAAGTGTTTTCCTTTTATTTTGGGCGGAAAACACTTTCCGAAAGTTGTGAAAAAATTAGAAATGTCATATTATTTGCCGATTATATCAAATTTGGTCCTTAAACTTTTGATTGCTATATATATATATTTTTTGTTTTGAATATTTGTTTTTCAATTTCATCCCTTGGAATTTAATTTTTATATTAACTTTGGTCCTCATTTTTATTTTGTTTTTCCCTTATCATTTTTTAATTGAATTTTTTTATCTATCAAATTTGATCCTTATTCTTTTGATTGTTACTTATTTTATTTGAAATAATTAATGAAATGTTAATTATTATTATTTTAATTTCTTTATCTTTCAATTTTTTTATTTTTTATTTGATCTCTATTATTTTGATTATTATTTATTTTATTTGAGATAATTTATGAAATTATATTTTTTTTCAATTTCATTCTCATTCAACTTTTTAATTTGTAAGATTTGTTCCTCATTATTTTATAAACTTGAAAAAAATAAAACATTAATAAGTTATTTTTCAGCTCATTTTCCATGACATAACCAAACACTGTAAAGTGATTTCCAACTTATTTTTCATTACACTACCAAACATCGGAAAATACTTTTCTAGAATTCACTTTCCAAAAAGAAACTACTTTCCAACAAATAAACGGGGCCTTCATATGTTGCAAGTCTTTCTAATATTTGTGTTTTGAACTCCTCCTGCATTAGAGTTTAAATAACACACACACCAAGTTAAAATCTAAATTACAAAGCACTGTCTTTAAAAGGGCTTAAAAAGAAACAACAAATAACCTTGTCATACAAAATAAAACACTTCATGCAAAAAATATAAATGAAAAATCTTCATTGTGCACATCATCCCAATCGAAAAGCACATCAAGATGACAAGAACATTGCACTTTGATTCCTTAATACCATTGACATCAAAACCTGGAATTCAAGATCTAAAATTATAACATGATAAAATAAATTAGAATATGTAAAAATAAAAAGTAGTATTTTACCATCAAACTAACTTTTGAAATAATTATCATCTGTTACTAGATGTAACTTTCCACTAAGCCATAATACACATACCGATGAAAGAAATTAGACATGTTGGATGATTGCAAACGCTTTAATTAATAAATCACAAAATAAAAGGTGCAAGTTTATAAAAAAAAAAATTATCTGACTCAAGTTTTTCATGGATTTCAAGAATTCTAAATGATAATTGGATATCGATGCAGTAATTGTGAAAGCATATACTTTTACACCACATTCTAAACACCGGAGAAAATCAAGTAAGTGATTTCATGAAAATCACTCTGTTTCCAATAATAGCACTGGTCTAATAACATAGTTTAACGACACACTAAGCCATAATACACATACCGATGAAAGTAAAAACAATCCAGGTAAGAATTAAGGCTTCTTTGGTCTTCATTTTTCCTTTGCAAATTTGTTTGAATTTGTCACATTATGTCCAGCAGTTCATTTCCCTGAAAGAAAAACAAAGAGCTGGAATATACATGTTGGCTGCTGCTTAATGCTTAATTGCTTACTGACAAGGACCTTTAATCAATGATGTTTCTCGATAATAATTTTTCCCACTAAAATGAGTAAAACCCAGATCCAAATTCCCACTTTAGTTAACTACAACAACTCAAATCTAAGTTCTGTTCTCATATCCATACAACTGAAAATCAAAATTTCTTTTAAGGACAAGGTTTATGGGAAAAGGAATAACCTTTCAAGGTTGATTATACACAAAAAAAAAAACTCAAAAGATCATTAATTACCACAAATCTAAAAAATCCATTTGCAAAATCACAAGAAAAATCTAGTAAACATAAATCAAAAGACAGTACAACACATACACACAGATACACACACAGATACACATACAGAGAGAGATTTTTCAAATTTTACACAAACAGCAACTTCAACATGGTATTTAATGGAAGAAAAAACTAGTTCAGAATGTGCTTCCAAAAGGCTAAATCACACGAAATTTAGCAGAATAAAACCTAAAACAAGTACATTCTACTACAAATAATAATAAAAAAAGTTATAAAAACAACTTATTAAGAGCTCAAAAAAAGTGAAAATTGGATTGTGAGTCGTTGAGATATGTATACCAGAAGAAGCGAGTCCTACTGGTCCTGGGTGATCTTAGCTTTTTTCACTTTCTGTGCAACAACCTAATCGAATACGAAACAGAGATATAAATCACTCTCACTTTTAAAAACAAAAACGATAGTGAATTAGAAAAAGATAATTCTCGAAAATGAAAGGATTGAAATAGAGATTTTAGAATTCTTTGCTCAATTTTGATTAAACTCGGAGCTAAATTTAAGCATATTCCCAGAATCCCAAATCAACCAAAATACGACTCTAAGCTCAAACACCGATTTTTTTATAAGGATATACCAACAAATACACAGATCATAGAGCATATATATGTTAAAAAAAAATAGAGATTGATAGAAAAAAAAAATCATACATGGTGTGAGTTGTGACAAGATTCAAGGTCGGGTGTGAGAGAAGGAAGTGACTGGTTTGCTAGATCTGGACTCTGGAGGTTAGGTGTGCTGGCGTGGTGTGTGTCATGCCTGTATGGGAGAGGGATGTGGCTGAAGTCAGGAGAATAGAGATGAAAATGGATTAATTTCATTTTGTTAGAGACTTGAGAATGAGATGAGATCTGTGAAAGTATGAATTGTGAGGGTTGAGGGAGCGAGGGTTGAGGGAGCGACTTGTTTGCTCAGGACGGCTGGATGTGCTAGGGTTAAGAAAATTAGAGAGCATTTTTTTTTTGTATTTATAGTACTCCTTTAACTGAACCGGTTCGATTCCATTGGGGTTTTTTCGGTTTTAGGTTTCTGAAATCAAAACCAAACCGAACTTTAAAAAAAAAATTAATCAGTTTTTTTTTCGGTTCGGCTTTTTTAATTATTTTTTTCTCGGTTTAATCGGTTTCTCAGTTTTTTTGTTCACCCCTAGATCTGTTTCTGTTTTATTGTGCCACGTCCTAGATGGACAGTAACAGAAAATCTAATGATAACTACAAATTGTAATACTGCTTTTTTATGCAGAATTATTAGTTTAATGTTGTTTTTATAGTGCATTAGTTCCATACATTATCATCTTCTCTGTTATTGTCAAAAACTTATTTTAAATGGTGATACCTTTTGAATTATTAGAACTAAGAATTTTAGTGTTTTTATTGAGTTATTAACATTGTTAAAATTAACATAAAAATGGTAAAAATATTACAAATATATTAATTAAAAATAGTAAATATAACGGTCTTGTAACAAAAAAAATTGTAACAAAAAAATGATTTAAGGGCGAAGTAGTTAAAATTGTTAATTCAATTTATTTCCACAAGTATTTCAAACAATATAATTAAATTCAATTATGTTATTTAGTATTTTATTTTAAATTTAAAAATCATAACGTTATCAATTTAATTTAAATCAAGTGTAAAATTAAATTAAATTTAACATATGATTTGTTTCTATACATGATGTTAAATTTTTCACTTTTTCAAGATTCTTTATTTTTATATATAATTTTGTTTGCTATACAAATATCATATTGTTATTAAGTGTTTAAAAGACCTCAGTTGGATTTGGATATATTTTCCAAAGCTCTTCATTTGGTTTTTCAAGGCTTAGCTCCAGATACAAGGGGCAGAGTGATTAATTTATATGGTCAAATTAGATTGTATGTCTTAATTTGTATTATAAGTCTTTTTGACATTGCGATTAAATTACTGTTTGGTTATTTTTTAATTTTTTATTTTAAATTATTATTATTTTAGTGTTATTAGATTATTTTGATATATTGATATCAAAAATAAATTTGAAAAAATAAAAAATATTTTATTTTTAATATATTTCTAAGTAAAAAAACATTTTAAAACATAATTTTTATTTACATTTCTAAACAATCACTTAACTAGTGACAGGAGATAGCACACTTGTGTGATATGGAAACTTGTGACCTTTTTCAGAGTTACGTCTTATAAAGATTAGAATGTTGATGATTATTGGTATGGTCGTTATTATCATCATTCTTTTCCAATGTTTTGCACTTCTTTGGATTTAAAAAAAAAAAATAACACAATTTAGTAAAAATTTTGGTAAAATAATGTTGGTTATAAAAATATATAAAAAACAACACAGTTTCAACTTTCAACACAACCACGGTTCTGAATATTAGTTTTGTAACAACTTTATTAGATATAACAAATGTTTACTCAAAAATCAAATATGCATGTCTTATGCAAATTAATTAACATATACAAAGCCAACATAAATATTTATAAAGATTTAATGGCCAAGATATAATATTCAAGATCCAATGATCAAGAAATAAAAATGGAAGATAAGATGATGTGACATGAGAGAGAAATGAGAAAAGAAAAGGAAGGGAAAGAAAGAATGGATCACTAAGGACACATCTAGGCTCTATTTTTTATACACCTGGTACTGTTAAAAATATCTCAATGAGACGATTTTAACCGCACCGTAAAAGACCACGAAAGAAGATTGTAATTGGTTAATGGTTTTGTTTTGGGTTAAGGTTAACCCTAAACAAAACCATTAACCAATTACGATCTTGTTTGGTGGTTTTTCAAGGTGCGGTTAGAATCGTCTTGTTGAGATTTTTTTAATGGTAATAGGTGTGTGAAAAACAAAGCCTCAGCATATCCCTGATAACCCATTTTTTCTTTTCTTTGTTCTTCTTCCACCATTTATGTCTTATACCATATCAGTTTATCTCATGTTTTATTTCTAGACCATTGGAACTTGAATCTCATATCTAGACCATTGGATCTTTATAGAATTTTATGTTGACTTCTATACATATTAATTAATTTTGATTTTGATTCTTGAGTAAACAACTGCTATTCCCGATAATGGTTATTATAAAACTAATATTCAGAATCGCAATTATGTTGAGACTATGTTATTTTTCAAATATTTTCTAAGTTGTGTCATTTTCCCAATATTTTTACCGGATTGTGTTAAAATGGTAAAATACCTCACTTTCCTATTAGAAATGTTGGTCTTTATTGACTACCGATGAGGGTTGTAGTTATGATGATCAACAATCTTACCTTGTTAAACAATTCAAAGTCGAGCTAAATACATGTATTTGTAGTGCATGGTGCTTTTCAAAAATATGTTTTGCTTGAAAATACATCAAAATAATATATTTAGATTTTTCTTTTTATTTTTTACATTATTACATCAAAATCATCGAAAAGCACTAAAAAACCTTTAATTTAATGTTTTGTTTATGTCAAGCACTTTTGAAATGCACTAAAATGCAAGTTGAATGTCGTAACCCAATTCTAGGTTATTCCCCAAAATTCATTTTTTTTCAAAATAAAAATAAAAAAATTAAATAACGGCTGACAACGTGGAGAAAGTAGGCCGGGAAATCAAGTTGGAATTTTTTGGAGGAAATTCAAGACCTAATTGTACCCCATTATGCCTAGAAATGGAGAAAAAATACAAATTTAAGGTTAAATTAAATGATTATTGGATGAATTTGCATAAAAATTAAGTCCAATGACATAATTAAATTTTTAATAGGCCAATTTGATTTAATCGTGGGCCAAATTAAATTTTAATTATGTTTAAGAATTAATTTGGGTCCAATTGAAGGATTTAATTAAGTGCAAGGACTTAATTATACTTTAAATGGGTCAAATTAATTTTATTTGGGGCTTAATTGGTGAAAAATTAAGTTTGGGAGCCTAATTTGGGCTTAATTGAGAAGATTGGAATTTTAAGAGACCAAATTTAATTTTTACCAAGTTAATTGATTGAAATTAGGGGCCAAATTGCAAGAAAATTGAAGTTTTGGGGTCAATTAGGGGTTAAATTGAAGAAATTGACAGCCAAGGACGTTTCTGTAAAAGGCGCCAAAATTAAGGGGCTTAATTGACAAAATCCAGGGGTCAAAGTGAAGAAATTGAAAGTTTAATAGTCAATTAGGGATGAAATTGCATAAATCCGAGACCAAGGACCATATTGCAAAAGGCGTGTAAATCCGGCGCTGAAGTTGAAGTTACGCCGGGACCAAATTGCATTAAATCAAAAGTTTAGGGTCAATTAGGGATTCTATTGAAAGCAATTGAAAGCTGGAGGACTAAATTGAAAATCGGCAAAAATCCCTAATTTTAAACCAAAACGGCGCCGTTTTTTAGTTTAAAAAAAAAAGAAGAAGAGACCAGGTGACGCGTCGCCTGGTTACTGTTCATCATCTTCCCCGTGAAGCTGTCAGGGTAGCAGTTTTGCAGGTGCATTTAATGCATCGTTTGTCCCCCAAAATTGACAACTCATGCACCAAAATGGCCACCTGAAATCCCTCTATCCCCGAGTATTATCCGTTCAGGCCTATAAACCTCAAAACTGCTCCGATGACTGGCCTGAAGTAGGGCAACTCGGGCAGCCTTGGACTGTCAAATTTGGCAGTTCGAGGTGTACACTTTGAACCAACGGTTGGGATGCTTACCAACCAAACCAAAGGCCATGATTTGGCACCATTAAAGACAAAATGTTCTTCTTCCACCTCCTATAAATAGGGCTGCATTTCATGGCATGAGGGAGGAAAAAAGCAGGTCCAAAATCGACCAAAAACCAGCCCCTCTGCCCCCGTTTCTGCAGTTTTTCTCTCCCTCTCTCTCTCCACCGTTCCAGCCACCAACCAGAGCCACCACCAGCTTCTCCACCACTAGCCCCACCACAGGTAGCTATCCCAACCACAAGCCGGCCACCCCACGCCTGAAACAGCCGTCGTTTCTTCCTCTCTCTCATTTCTGCAGAAGTCTTCATCTTCTCCCTGCGGACGACTCTGGCCACCGCTCCTCGCAGAAACACCGCCAGAACCACCAGCTAAGCCTCTTGATCACGGCCGAGACTCTTGCTTCGAGTGAGCCGCTCCTCCACCAACCTCCATTTTTCTGCAGCCATTTTGGTTGCATGCAGAACGTGAACCACTGTTCACGTTCTGCAAATAATTAATATTGCATCTGGGCCGGGCCAATGTTGGCCCAACCCAAGTGTCTGGGCTGGGTCTAGCCTGGCCCAAAAAACTAAAAAAGAAAATATTCTGGGCCGAGATCGGCCCAACCATTTTGGGCCGATGTTGGCCCACTTATTCTGGACTGAGCTCGGCCCAGCCCACATGTTTTAATAATATTTATTTAATATATATATATATATATATATATATATATATTTTTTTTTTCTTTACAAAAACAAAAAGAATCCAAAAAAATTTCAAAAATCATTTCAAAAAAATTTTGATTTTCTTAAATATTTTTCTACCAATTTTGCATAATATCGGATTGTATATTTACACTGTAAAATACAAATCCGGTATTAAAATACCCGATTTCTCCGAAATATTTCAAAAAAAAAAATTCAAAACATTTTCAAAAAAATATCAAAAACTTTTAAATCAATTTCCCTTTTTAAAAAAAAAACAAAAAAAATATTTTGTTTTCATACGGCCAAATCCTAAAAATTTTCCAAACATATTTTCATTAAAAGATTGCATCTTTTTCATGTTTTGAAAATCCAAAAAATGGATATCATAACCAGTTTATGATCATCCAATAGGGTTTGACCAAAATATCAAAAACATTTTTCCAATCTTTTTTTCTAGGATCCAGATGTAGATTTTAATATTTGTGGGGTGTAAAATTACACGATAAAGTACACCCTCAGGTATTAAAGATACAAGGTTTAAATAAATACGATGCTAAAATTCAGACTTTAGAACGGTTAAGATTTAACCCGATAAGGTAGAAACTCTCTCATGAAGATAGATCTACCTTGAGCCTTAGAAAAGACCAACAAATATGACCCAACTTAGAAAAAACAATCAAACAACAATGCAGCTTACCTTAGGTAGGGTGCACTGGGGGTGATGCGTCTTCCCCTTGCACAACCAGTCCCTTACCCAGACTCTCGCAGACCATAGGTTCCTAGTGACCATAATACTAGGTGGCGACTCCTAAATATTAATTATAATTTTATGATTAAATCCAAAAACCCTTCCTAACACACAACACCTCACACAGGAGGCATGAAAAGTAGCCTCCGTCATCACCAGACGACGTCGCGTCGCTCTCGCCCCCGCGACAGGATGGCGACTCCACTGGGGAAAGCCATGTCTGGTCGGACTAAGCATTGATTATTTAATTGTTTTCCTTTTGTTGGTCTTTAATTTTAGCTCATATTTTTATTGCTTTAGCATGCATTTTAATTTTACGAATAAAGCCCAATTCTAGGTTAGGTGGGGAGTAGCGGTTTGCCTCATGACTTTCAATCGGGGTTCAGATTCGTGAAACATCCAACTATGAACTGAGTGTTTACTCGGTAATGGCGGTCACAATGTGTCCCAACCACTCCTTGTAAACCCCTATATTGCCTTCACGTGAGGTGGTCACTGGGCAGTTCATAGACCATTTTAAGACCAGGTAGAAAGCCTACCCATCATGTAATGACCTAAAACCTTCCTTTAGAGCATGGACTCCCTACATATTCATTTTGCATAGGTTTTTTCCATTCATACCAAATGTGCATACATTTACACCCATACACATGCATCCATCCATTGTAAATAACATACATACTTGCATCAAGTTGAAATATAGGTCCCCAAAGAGCCTACAAACACTCGACTCCGAGCAAGAAACATGGAAGGTGAAGAGCGTGCTCACCGTGATGCCCATTTCCAAGAAGAGTTAGAGTCTCTGAAAGCAAGCGTGGCTCGCCTCACTAGCTTACTCGAGCAAACACTTAGAAATACCTTTGGTGAAGGTCCTTCTAACCGGCCAACTATCTTTGTTCAGCTTCCGGCAACAGCTCAACCTGAAGAAATAATGAGTGAACATGGTCAAGAACCTCCATACAATCCAGCATTTGTGCACTCAATGCCACCGGCACCAACCCCCGCAGTCATAGATGCATTTGCCAATGAGTCCCACAAGACCAAGTCATCTGATGACATTGATAAGATGGCAGCGCTAGAAGCCCGAATCAGAGCCATTGAAGGGGTAGACTTGTACGATCCAGTACGAGCAGCAGGAATGTGTCTGGTCCCAAATGTGATTGTCCCGAAGAAGTTCTGTGTTCCTGAATTCATCAAATATACTGGAACACAATGCCCTATGACTCATCTCAAATCTTACTGCAATAAGATGGCAGAAGTAGTACACACGATGAGAAACTACTGATGCACTTTTTCCAGGATAGCTTGAGTGGGGCGGCATTGAGCTGGTATATGAGATTGGACAACACAAAGATCCAAAAATGGAAAGACTTAGTGGATGCTTTTGTCAAGCAATACAAATACAATATGGATATTGTTCCTGATAGAACTAGTTTGTCCAATCTAGAGAAAAGGGACAAGGAAAGCATAAGGGAATATGCTCAAAGGTGGAGAGACCCAGCTGCTCAAGTACATCCTCCGCTCCTGGATAAAGAGATGGTCACTCTATTTGCCAACACGCTCAAGGACCCATACTACGAGCATGTAATGGGTAGTTCAGCCCAACAATTTACTGACGCTGTGGTAGTAGCTGAGCGCATAGAGCAAGGAGTAAAGAGTGGTAAAATCTCTGCACTTGTGGAGAAAAGGGGCTTTGAAGGTAAAAAGAAAGAGGTTGACCATGTTGAGGGTAGGAAGAATCCATTTGAAAAATACCACACTCCATCCCCTTCACCCCAAATTTCCAACATCAATCTCAACCCTACATTCCCCACAAGAAAACCTGAGCCTCAAACCAAACACCAAAGAGTCCAAGAGCAACTACTTCCATTACCGTTGCCCTTAAATGAAATGTACCAAAAGCTACTGAGCATCAGACATATAGCTCCAGAACCCTTGACACCTCTGCAACCACCTTACCCCAATTGGTGGTGATCTCACTTACGAGTATCATGCTGGCGCTGCGGGACACAACATTCATATCTGCAGTGCCTTCAAGAAGAGGCTCATGCATTTAATTAAAGCTGGATGGATAACCTTCGAAGGAACTCCAAACGTGAGTTTGAACCCTCTACCTAATAATGCTTCAAGTAGTGGATCGGAAATGCACTAGAGGCAGAATGCTCTGAAAACCTCAAAGCACTAATGGCAAGAGTAGGGTGTAAAGAAGGCAGTGTACATTCTCGAGGATAAAGGATGAAGTTATGCCACAAGATGGGAGGATGGAGCCTACTTAATTATTTCTTTTTATTTGATCATGTCTGTTTTAACCTACTTTAGTCTTGTTGGCAATTTAGCTCATAATGCCACAAGACTTTCTCTGTCAAATGAGCCTTGCCTGTTAATAAAATCATGTGTTTTTCTGTGTTCATGATGTACCTTCATACAAATAACATACTAAGCACACCTCTATACTCACAAAACCACTGCACCAAGAATTCTTTGGTGTTTTTCTTTTTTTTTTCTCTCTCCTAAAAAACAAGCATGACCCTATGTTTTCACAAGGATTTTTTGGAAAATCAAAGTTTTAATACAAAAACAAAAATCAAATTGGTGTTTGTTCTAATAACAAGTTCTGAAAATTCAAGTGATATCCTAACACTTAAAAAACTTGAAAGACAACCTGAACACCATGAGATAACTTCAAAGCTGAGTTTTGACTGCATGAATAATGAGAAACCATTTTGCATATTCACATGTGAGAAAGCGAAGCTTGTCGATTCTAACTACATGCATTTGAAATGAAGAACGACCATTTTTGATCATCCTTTCACAATGCTAAAAATCCCTTGTAGACCCCTTTTGAGCCTAATAACTTTTTCTTGAAAAAATAACCTTGGCTAGGATCACTCCCTACACTGGGGGGCAAGTGCAAAAAAATTCTTAATGACTAAAAGTGCCCAAACAACCCTGGGGGGCATGAAAAAGTCCTCAACGATAAAAGTGCCCAAACAACACTAGGGGCATGAAAAAGTCCTCAACGATAAAAGTGCTCAAACAACACTGGGGGGCATGAAACAAAATCCTCAATGATCAAAAGTGCCCAAACAAAGCTGGGGGGGCATGAAAGAATTCCAAAAAGATTTGAGCATGCCACAAAAATCATTAATATAATGATGCTCAAAACAAAAAGAAGAAAAAGCCCAACACTAGGGGGCACCATGGACCATTTTGCAAATTAATTCTAACGCCCAGAAATTCATGGACCAAAAAAGAGTTTGGGATATAAGCACTAGTGATCCTTAGTTTTAAAGTCCCTTAAACACCTTTTGAGCCTATAAATATCATTTTCCTTCATAGCCAAGAGCCAAAGCCTACATTACATGCCCAATCAAGACCTTTCTGATCAAAGGCAGACAATTTGGATTGGTAGACTTTGCTTTCCCATGTGAAACAAGGCGTTATTCATGCAAGCAAAATGAATGCTTTGAAAACTAGTTCTTTGAAACCCTCAAATTTTGAACCCTTTTGACCAATCAAACATCACTTCACTTGACCAAAAGCAATACAAAAATTTTTCAACACTCATGCAAACTTATCCATGAGAATCGCTTAAAGTTTTCAGAATAAGTTTGTTTTGAACAAACATCAAAATGATTTTTTTTGGAATAGCTTTGAAATTCCAAAAGTTCTTTGTGAAAACAACTCTTTGTAAACAACCAAATCTTCTTCCATATAGCCTCATTCCCAAGGAAAACCCAATTTGAACACTTGGAGACATGATCAAACTGTGGGGCAATCCACCAAAACACATAAGGCCGACTCCATGATTCCCCTTCTAAGAAAACATAAAATGTTGGGCGAAGCTGACAACCCTTCAGATAAAGGTTTGTGGACAAAGAAGTATGTTGATGTCATACCCCTCATAGAGGTCAAGATCACAAGATATGACTCGAGTAAGCAAGAGCGGAAAGAGCCATCAAAGCTTACTATTAGAGACTCAAACTTTTGAGAAAAGGAAAACTCCATGAAGAAAAGGGAACCTATATTTCTCAGGTAAGTATACATGTATATTGATCATGATGTATTATTTTCATCTTTGACATATCAATATCTTACCGTCACCTCTTTTTGAGCAGGCTGTTGCGTCCTCATCATTTAGATAGTGCGCTTTATAGCCCTACCTTTTTCCCTTTGAGTGCTCCTTCGAGCCCTCCACCATCTTAGGTTTTGTGCTTTACAACCTACCTATAAGTGCGCCTTAGAGCCCCCGACCACCTTGGGTAATGTGTTTTCTAACCCTGCCTCCTGAGTGCGCCTTAGAGCCCTCGACCACCTTAGGTAGTGCGTTTTCTAACCTTACCTCTTTTTAAGTGTGCCTTTGAGCCCTCACCTCATTGGTAGTGCGTTTTCTAACCCTGCCTCCTTTCAAGTGCGCCTTTTGAGCCCTCACCTCTCAGGTAGTGTGTTTTCTAACCCTACCTCCTTTCGAGTGCGCTTTTCAGCCCTCCTTCCCTTTCTAGTCCTATCTCTTTTCAAACGCTACTTTGAGCTCCTATCTCTTGAATAGTGCGCCTTCAAGCCCTATCATTTCATTGTTTTCACCTTGGTAGGTCACCCATCACAATCAGACCTCTTTAAAAACTCTTTTTGGGCCGGTTGCCCATTACAATGAAACCATTTTTGAGAAATCTTTCTCACCACCTCCAAAATCTTCCATCTAGGCTGGTCGCCCATTACAACAAGATCACTTTGAAAAATCTGTGTATTTTTCACCACTTTGAAAACTCTTTTCATTTTCCACCTGGGCAGGTTGCCCATTACAATAAGACCACTTTGAAAAATCTCTGCATTTTTCATCTCTTTGAAAAATCTTTAAATTTTTCACCTGGATAGGTCACCCATTACAACAAGACCACTTTGAAAAATCTTCGCATTTTTCACGACTTTGAAAAATCTTTGTACTTTTCATGACTTTGAAAAACCTGGGCAGGCCGCCCATTACAACAATACCACTTTGAAATTTCTCTGTATTTTTCACCATTTTGAAAAAATCTCAGAAAATCTTTGCGGGTAGGTCGCCCATTACAATAAGACCATCTCAAAAAAAAAATTCTTCTCTGGGTAGGTCACCCATGACAATTCGACCATTTCAAAATCTCTGAATTTTCAAAAGAAAAATCTTCCAGTTTTTACTCTGAGTGCGCTTTCTAGCCCTCAAAAGGATTCATCATTTCTCAATATGATGAGTCAATCATCTCTCATCCTTCTTTTTCTTCTTTACAACGCTTACTATCTAAAGTCTCTTACGAGACTTTCTATCGTAAGCATTATAAAGAGGGGGGCAACTGTCGTAACCCAATTCTGGGTTATTCCCCAAAATTCACTTTTTTTCAAAATAAAAATAAAAAAATCAAATAAAGGCTAACAACGTGGAGAAAGTAGGTCGGGAAATCAAGTTGGAATTTTTGGAGGAAATTCAAGACCTAATTCTACCCCATTATGCCCAAAAATGGAGAAAAAAAATGCAAATTCAAGGTTAAATTAAATGATTATTGGATGAATTTGCATAAAAATTAAGTCCAATGACATAATTAAATTTTTAATAGGCCAATTTGATTTAATCATGGGCCAAATTAAATTTTAATTATGTTTAAGAATTAATTTGGGTCCAATTGAAGGATTTAATTAAGTGTAAGGACTTAATTATACTTTAAATGGGTCAAATTAATTTTATTTGGGGCTTAATTGGTGAAAAATTAAGTTTGGGAGCCTAATTTGGGCTTAATTGAGAAGATTGGAATTTTAAGAGACCAAATTTAA
>Ga0307515_10009790_pt1 | contig 18467 bp, 6 predicted proteins | sample 17_EM_MG_FD_194513 | JGI IMG/M metagenome (GOLD analysis project Ga0307515, IMG submission 194513) | Populus trichocarpa ectomycorrhiza microbial communities from riparian zone in the Pacific Northwest, United States - 17_EM | ecosystem: Host-associated > Plants > Roots > Unclassified | place...
TAACCCAACTTGGCTAACCCATAAAACTCGCACTCCGGATCATGATGATCTCATATAAAGCAAATCATAAAACAATCATGAAGTTCAATTCCCAACAAACTCAATATTGAATGATGAAGTTGAGAAAAAAATTAATTAAAAAATATCAAGTCAACACGGCTAATTCGCAAAACTCGTGACTCAGGTCATGAGATAAAGATAACTTTATAGAAGTCAAATTAAAATAAATTATGATGTCCAACACCTAATAAATATAATATTAAAGGATAATTTTTTTTAAAAAAATAAAATAATTGAACACCAAACTGAAAAAAGATCTTGACATTTCATTATTCATTTCTATAGTGAAATGCCAAGATCTTTTAATAAACATAATTCTCAATCAATTCAATGTTGAAAGATGAAGTTTAGAAAAATATTTAATTTAAAAAATAACAAAAAATACCCGAGTTAACATAGCTAACATACAAAACTTGTAATCCAGGTTATGAAACCGAGATAACTTCATTGAAAGTAAATTGAAATAGATTATAAAGTCCAATATCTAATAAATTTAATATTGAGGGATAATTTTTTAAAAAAAAACTAAGTTTAAAATTAAAAAATATATATATTTAAAAAATTAGAGGATTAAAATGAAATGTTCATTGCTTATAGTAAAATGTGAAGGCTTTTTTGTATATGTTGAATTAATGTTAATAATAATAATGTGTTTTTTTTTTTATAGAGCTCGGAGGGCTGCGAGCGTAATTTTAAGGAAAAGATGCTGGGGGATAATGGGTTAGGTTATGGATGAGCCTCATTGCTTAGGCCTACTTTTCTCTTTAAACAAATGTGGGTTTGGCCTGTAATATTCTTTCAGAATCACATACGGTATTAAGGCCTTGTTTGTTTACTGAAAATTAGTTTTTTTTTGGAAAATGAATTCCGGGGAAAGTGAATTTTGGGAAAGTGAATTTCGGGAAAGTATTTTCCGATATTTGGTAGTGTAATGAAAAATAAGTTGGAAAACACTTTCCAGTGTTTGGTTATGTTATGGAAAATGAGCTGGAAAATAACTTATTAATATTTTATTTTTTTCAAGTTTATTAAAATAATGAGGAACAAATCTTACAAATTAAAAAGTTGAATGGGAATGAAATTGAAAAAAAATATAATTTCATAAATTATCTGAAATAAAATAAATAATAATCAAAATAATAAAGATCAAATCTAAAAAATAAAAAAATAAAAAGATGAAGAAATTAAAATAATAATAATTAACATTTCATAAATTATTTCAAATAAAATAAGTAACAATCAAAAGAATGAGAACCAAATTTGATAGATAAAAAATTTCAATTAAAAAATGATAAGGGAAATGCAAATAAAAATTATAAAAATAAGGACCAAAATTAATATAAAAATTAAATTCTAAGGGATGAAATTGAAAAATAAATATTCAAAACAAAATATATATAGCAATCAAAAGTTTGAGGACCAAATTTGATATAATCAGCAAATAATATGACATTTCTAAATTTTTCACAACTTTTGGAAAGTGTTTTCCGTCCAAAATAAAAGGAAAACACTTTCCTGGAAATCAAGCCAAATTTTTCGTTGACTGAAAAGTGTTTTCCGTTGACCAACTTTTCTAATAGCAAACAAACATAGAAAAATTTGGAAAGTGGTTTCCCGCAAATTAACCAGTTTCAGAGAAACAAACACAACCTTAGAAAAAATATATATATTTTTTAGTTTTGATATTAAAAACCGAGAAAGTTGACTTGCCTTGTCAAATTTCTCTCCCTAATGAAAACAAAATTTCTACTTATCAAAAAACCGAGAAATTGTCAAAAATTACCCTTACAATTTGAATTTCCAATTTTTCTTCTTTTCTATACCTGACTATGAGCGCACAATTATAAGATAAATTCAAAAATTCAACACTAAACTTGTTACTTGCTGGCATTGCCTGCTCTTTCTCCTACACCTGTGATCACTTGTAGTCGTTTCTAATGGGTTGATGTGTCACTACTTCTATTTTAATTGCTAGCACCCGACATTTTGATTGATCTATTGATCCGTCGCTGTAGTCGTTTCTAAGGGGTTGATGTGTCACTACTTCTATTTGATTTGCTAGCGCCCGGCATTCTATTGATCCGTCGCTGTAGTCGTTTCTAAGGGGTTGATGTGTCACTACTTCTATTTGATTTGCTAGCGCCCGGCATTTTGATTGATCTATTGATCCGTCGCTGTATAGTCGTTTCTAAGGGGTTGATGTGTCACTACTTGTCACTACTTCTATTTGATTTGCTAGCGCCCGGCATTTTGATTGATCTATTGATCCGTCGCTGTATAGTCGTTTCTAATGCGTTGATGTGTCACTACTTCTATTTGTTAGCGCCCGGCATTTTGATTGATCTACTGATCCGTCGTAACTTTTTCTCTCAACCAGTTGGTCTTGTTACGTAAGGAGATCAAATTCACATGATAAATCTCAAAGCAAATATCTTGGTTATTATATTAAGAAAGCTCATGAGACTTAATTAAGGGCTGCCTTTTTTGTTCATTCTCTCTCCTTGGGTTCTGGTCTTCTATTTTCCTGGTGCTTGCTGACATAGAAATCGACGAAGAGAACTGAACTTAGTACATAAGAAGCTGCTGGGTATAAGTTCATGCATCGACATTAGTTAATAGTCCAGAAATTGGAGCAAAAGTTTTGCTCCAGATAACTAGAGATGTTAGCTAGATAGCCTTAATTAAAGTGGTATGATGACAAGTTGGCTTTAAATATTTGGTTTATGAGAATTACATGGGAGCGCTGCAAGACAACAACTTCGGCTCCGCACCCTAGCTAGTGGCAGCAAACTCTGTAGTCTGTACTGGAGGAGATGGTAAAAAATGGTAATACAGACAAGACTACACAATCACAAGTCACCCTAAATATCCATTCACATTCATGGATGAATCATGCAAGAGTAGGAAGCTCATCATGTTCACTCAAAGTGGGTACGTGTAGTCTTCTTCATGAATTTGCTGCAGATCATAGGTCGCTAGACTAATGGACTTGTGTTGCTTCTATGGTTTTGTTTTGCTCCCACAAAATATGTGAGCCCTTAGGTCTAAATATTGGTATCTCAGTGTCTTTGTGCTGCTGAATTTAGAATAGTTGCACTTTAGGATATGTTGGGCTTTTCATATGCGTGTGATCGTGTGTGATGATCTACTCTGTTTTTTTGTTCAATACGTACCATCATATATAGGAGGGCTATGGCTATTATATATCTTTAGATTCCACCGTTTATTGTTTTTTGCTTTTTTCATGCATGCTTTCTTTAGGTGCTTCCGTCAGTTTTGAGCTGGCGCCGTCTTTGGCTTGTTTGCCTGACCTTGCTCCTGCTTCTCTTCTCCTTCTCCTTGCACTCAAGGTGTCTTACTAGTTTAGCTAATTTGTACAAACATTACCACAGATGTTTATATTTGCTGATAGAATTTTTTATCGGTATTTATATTATTATTTTTTGATAATTAATTTATCAACAGAATTATAGACGAAAATGCTCCATTGATGAATCTTTCATTGGTAATTTTTTGTCAGTCGGTAAGTTTATTGGTAATAAAAAAAATATATTATTACCGATGGATTTACTGACGGATAAAAAGCGCGAAAAAAAATTGCCCGGTTCATTCCGTAAATAATTAAATTAATATAAATCAACACTTTATAATACTCAAAACTAATTAAGTTGCTTGGAAAAAATAAGAAGAAAATCAACTCAAACAAATTTACAACAAATAAATAACACAAAAAATAATTCAACTAAAAAAAATTCATATGAAAAAAATGAAGTTGCGATTGCTAAAAATTCTATAAATAAATCAACTAAAAATTGATCTCATATGAAGAAAAAAATCCTACAACAACATTCAAACAATTATTAAAAACAAAAATATTTAAAAATAAAAAAAATATATAGTGGAAAAAAACACGAAAAAAAAAGAAAAAAGAAAAATCTTACCTTAATGTAGTTGCATGTGAAGCTAAGAAGATAAAAAAAAACAAATTTGTAAAGTATATTAATTAAAAAAAAACTAAGAAGAGAAAAGAAGAAATGAGAAAAAGACATACCTGAGTATGGAGAAGAAGAAAAAGAGTTGAGAAAAGAAGAAAAGAAAAGAGAAAGAAAGGGATGTTGATTTTTTTACATATGGGGAAGAAGAAGAAGAAGAAGAAGAAAGGAGGTTCGTCTGTTATGAAATTAGGGATAATTAAATATTAATATTTTTAATCATTTCGTTGGTGATTCCATCTATAATATTTAATTTTTAATTTTCAATTTAATAAAAAATTTTCAGAAACCGCCAAATATCACTAACGACTTTTCAAATCGTCTATAATATTTAATTTAAATTTTTAATTTAATCAAAATTTTTCAGAAACCCGCCAAATAACACCGATAACTTTTCAATCCGTCGGTGATTATGTCTGTAAAAAACAGTAATTAACGGTGCAATTGGGAAGTGAACAATTCTAGAGCTCACTGGAAAATACCAACGAAATTTTCCGTTGGTGATTCCCTTTGTAATTGACATGATAAATAATGTTAACAGTTTACCAACGATATTACTGATAGATTTTACTGACGGAATAAATTTTGTTGGTATAAATGACACGTCATCGTATTTTTTGGTTTTGTTTTAATTATTTTTTTCCAACTATAATTCCCTCAGTATATATCGAGGGAATATTTCTGTCGGTAAAATTCACTGCAATTTATTATGTGTGTATTTTCGTTTTTATTTATCAATTTTTTGGTAGGGCAAAGTATCATTAAACTCTAGATTAAAAATTTAGTTCTCTATCCAAATTCTAACTGAATTGGTGAGTGAAAGTCATCTGCTCTTATTAAAAAATTATTTAATGTAACTTTACTTTTTAAAAATAAAATGAAAAAAAAAAAATGGATAATCACTTTAGCTCTGAAAAATTAGTATAGGAACTGTTGACATGAAATTTTAATTTAGAAACTAAAGATATTTTGATCAATTATTAAAGGGATCCGGTGCAGTTTAGTCTATTATTTTAGCTCATAAAACAATTTTAAAAAAATTAATCCGAGTGGTCGGGGCACGTAATCCATGTGAGAAAACTCATAGATACTGGTTTGATTTATATAAAAATATATGGATCTGAAGCTTTTTTTTTCAATTTTTTCCCTATTAAATTTTAATATCAACCTCAAATTTTAGTGTTTTTTTATTGTGGTTTTTAGTTTTGAATTTCTTCAATTTAACTCCTAATTAATCATTAAACTTTCTATTATCTTTAATTTCACCACTGATTTCAGCCAATTAAATCCTCAGAGTTCGGCGTCTCTTTCAAAAAGATTATTGACTATGAATTTCTTCAATTTAGCCCTTAATTGACTCCAAAACTTTGATTTTGTTATAATTTTACTCATGATTTGAATCAATTAACTTTGTAAAAATTCAGTTTTGTCCTTTAAAATTAAAATCTTCTCAATTAAGCCCAAATTGGACCCCTAAAATTAATTTATGACTAATTAAGTCCCTAATAAAGTTAATTTAACCCATTTAAAGTATAATTAAGTCCTTGTACTTAATTAAATCCTTTAATTTGATTCAAATTAATTCTTAAAAATAATTAAACTTTTAGTTTGGCACATGATTAAATCAAATTGGCATATTATAAATATAATTATGTCCCTAGACTAAATTTTTATGTAGATTCGTCCAAAAATCATTTACTTTGACCTTAAATCTACATTTTCTCTCTAGTTTTAGGTACAATGATGTATGATTAAGCTCATAATTCCATCCAAAATTCCAGCATGATTTTTTATATACATTTGAAATCCTCCTCCGCCTACTTTTTCAAAAATGTCAATCTTCTTGCTATTATTTTTTATTTTTTTACGGGTAGACTTTGGAGAATAACCAAAAAATAGGTTATGACAGTTGTTCGTCTCTTTACAATGCTTACGACAAAAAGTCTCATAAAAGACTTTATATAGTAAGCTTGTAAAGAAGAAAAAGAAATGAGATAGTGGACATACCAAATCAAGAAATGGTCAATCCTTTAAAAGTGAGGGCCCAAAAGCGCGCACTCGGAAGGAAACGATATGACTAGAAAGCACAATATCTTAGTGATAAGAGCTCAAACGCGCACTTGGAGAAAAAATATAAGTGTACAAAGCGCACTATCTTAACCCAAGTTATAAAAATATGTCATGAGACTCCTTGTAAAATTTCAGTCCGATCTGATGGTTATATTGAGAGTTATGATTGATATCGTAAAACTAGACAATAGATAATTTGCTTATTGTTTCATTAATTAATTTATCATGATTTTCAAAATAATTCACTGAAGACTCCCATTCATAATCATAATAAATTTTCCCCCTAGAGTTTTCACCACTTTTAGTTGAAATAGCGCAAATCTACACGTGGTTTATACCGGTGGGTAATTATTACTTGTGTGTAAAACCATACATTACTTTATTTAAAATTCCACTCCATTTTTATTATTATTTTCTAACCATTTTCATCTCAATTTATAAAAATTTCTCCTTTTAAAATTATTATTTAACCCGGTCAGAAATTTACTAAATCATTAGTTACCTTTGCATATTGATTTTATTATTTTATTTAATTTGAAATTTAAGTTGATTTACTACAAATTTTTATTGCACATTATGGCGATTCTCCCTTTTAATCTACCATTTTCTTTTTTTTACCCTATTTACCACTAATTTATAATTTTTTTGGCCTGAGGGTTTATAATGCGGGTTAGATTAGTTTTGTTTTACATAAAAAATATGTAAGTGTTGCTAACATGTTCTCTAGTAAAAAAAAAAATTAAAACGAGTGGAGTCTGATTTGATGTGACCCAATCAACTTCATGGATCCAAAAATAAACGAACAACCATTAAAATTATAGTTTGACTAAAAAGATTTCAAGATGATATTTTTTTAAAATATTGATATAAAAATATATTGGATAGACCTATGTCAACCCGAGTTAACCTACTAAATCCGCAACCCGGATCATGTGACCGAGATAACTCCATAGAAAGCAAATTAAAAAAATTATAAAACCTAATTCTCAATCAATCCAGTGTTGAATGATGAAATTAAAAAATCAATTAAAAAAAGACCAAAACACTAACAACTTGAGTCAACCCGGGTTAACCTGCCGAAACTCGCAATCCAGGTCATATGACTAGAATAACTCCATAGAAAACAAATTGAAATAAATTATGAATGTCAATTATCAATCAACCCTATGTTGAGAAAACTACAAAAAAAAAACCAATTAAACAGAAAGTAAAAAAAATACCTGAGTTAACCAGGGTTAACTCTCCAAACACGTTACTCAGTAATGAGACCCAAATAACCTTATAGAAAACAAATCAAAAAAATTATGAAGCTTATTTCCAAAACAACCAAATGTTAAATGATGAAATTGAAGAAAAAAATCAATTAAAAAAAGCTTGAGTTAACTCGTCAAACCCGTAACCCAAATAATGAGATCAAGATAAGAAAATAAACCTTAAAAAAACACTATTTAAGTGAAACGTACTTTGTAATTAATTTTTGTTAATTGAATAAAATTTAAAATTTTAGTATTATATCAATTTTTATTGTATTCAGTTTTCGAGAGTTTTTTAATTCAACAAACCACGTTAATTTGGGCATGTTGCGTTCATTTGTAACAAGAGGGTGTCTTATTTTAGAGGTTAGTGCCTATTCTCAAGAGCATAGTTATTAAACCCGGACCGGCTCGTCGGGTCGATTCAGGAACCGGTCGACCCGGTGGCTGGACCGGTCCGGGCTAAGAGAAAGACCAGTGAATGTAAAAAACCGGTAAGACCCGGTCGACCCATGACCCGTGCGACCCGGGCAAACCCGGATGAGACCCGGTGTTTGTAATGCATAAACTGCCATTTGCGAAATCAAAACTCCATCCATGAACACCAATCAACCTAACATTTTAATCCCGCAAAAACTAACAGATCCGAGTCAAACTCAGGAACGAAACACTTAAAAGCTAAATAACGAGATCTGCGAGTTACGATTGACTCAGGAGAGTACACCTGAGTCAAAACAAAACAAAACAGAGCAAATAGGGTTTGAGCTATCAAATCTTTCATTTACCCTGTGATCTGCATAGAAGGCAAGAGTGGGAGAGAGGAGAAGGAGGGAAATGAAGGCGAGGAGAGGAAGGGATCAAGCAGTGGTTGCTGAGGACATGGCGATCACCAGTGAAGGTGGGATCTGATGGTCCAGAATAGATTTTTTCTCGTAAATCTTTTTTCAAAAATAGATGAATTCTCTCGCTTAGCTCTGAATTTTTATTTTTCTTTTTTGTTTTCCTTTCAGATAAAGGGGGGGAGTGAAGAGACAATGATGATTTATTTAATCATTCATGTCCAAAGCAATATGAATGAATATATATAATAAGTGTATATATTATATACACCAGTGAAGGTGGGATCGAGCAGTGGTTGCTGAGGACATGGCGATCATCAGTGAAGGTGTGAAGGTGGGATCTGATGGTCCAGAATTGATTTTTTCTCGTAAATCTTTTTTCAAAAATAGATGAATTCTCTCGTTTAGCTTGAATTTTTATTTTTCTTTTTTGTTTTCCTTTCAGATAGAGAGGGGGGGGGAGTGAAGAGACAATGATGATTTATTTAATCATTCATGTCCAAAGCAATATGAATGAATATATATATAATAAGTGTATATATTTTGATTTTTTTATACGCACATCCATTCTGTAGAATTATAGTCAATAACTTGATTAATTGTCTAAGCTACATGCAGGGTTTTTATTTCAATCCATTTAAATAATTATTTTATTTTTTTTATTCAAAAAAATTATAAATGCATAAAGTTTATTTTACAGTTTATAATAATAAGAAATAAGCTAAAACAGTAGAGTTTTTTCACACTTCCAATGTAAAAAAATTATGTTTTTAAAATATGGGATAAAAGTTTTTTTTTTTTTGTTTAAATACTTCAACTTAAAATGATAACATAATATCTTTTTAATGTGGGATTTGAAGCCCTTTCATATATATACTCTATGTTTACAAGAAAAAAGTTATGTTTTTTTAATGTGGAATAAAAAACTTTTTAAAATATTTTTTTAAACTTCATTATTTACAATATGTATAGCCTATATTCACATTGATTTTTTAAAAAAAATTTCATATGAAATATAAAATTTTTAATTTTTTTTAAATTTTTCTAAATTAACCCATGAAACTCGAAATCTGGTATCTTAACCAAGTCAATACCGAGTCAGGTTTGATAGTTATACTTAATAGTCAAGACAACAAATATTAATGTAACGTCATAACCACCCGCAATATCTTGATATAATTACGAATTTGGCCCCAACCGTGAGCTGAATTACCCCACTCCCCAACCACATGAGTCATTAATATCCAGTACGATCAGGCCATCCCTCCAGCTGTGTGCCAAATCACAAGGGAGGAGAGGCAATGAGAACACGTTGAATTCTCATCTTTCGGTAACGATTGGCGGCCGCCTGGTTGTGACAGAAATATGAATGTGTAAGTAGCTAGTAATGAAGATTGATTAAGAACTTCAACTGTATCTTTGGCCTTTCATTCAGGCTATATAAGCACGTGAATGCATACAGATTTCGCAGTTACAAGTGATAGATAAACAACATTAGTTGAGTCTTGAAGAGAAATTCAAAGAGAGAAAGACAAGAAACTTGATACTCCCTTCTTTAATCTCCCCCCCTCTCCTAAACTCTTCTTTAAGGGAAGGGGCCGGTGCTTCATCTGGGACTTGTGTTTTTTCTTCATTTGTGGTGTAGCTAGCTTGCTATACCTGGGGCTATAATTATTGGGACTTATACCCTTTTCTTTTCCGACAAGATAAATTAAGCTGCTTACAGCAGCAAAAGAGAGATATATATACTACTTTAGAAACTAAAGAAGAAATAAACGAAAACCGTTGAAGGTCAATTGCTTTACGGGGAAAATGGTAGCGGCTTTGTCAGCCTGGCCTTGGGAGAACTTGGGCATTTATAAGGTATAGGAACTTTCACATGTCCTTGATCAACCATTTCTTTTGCTCAAGAATTTTATTAGGTATTCCAAATGTATGTATTTTTTTTAGTTTGTTGATATGCTTCTTTTCTCCCTCATGTGTCTTTTGTATGAAGTATCTGCTATATGGACCTCTTCTTGCAAAAGTGCTGTCTACGAGGATTCTAGAGGGTTCCTTCAAGGATGATTGGTGCCTCCACATATTGATTATATGTGTTGCTAGATCATCTCTTCATCAACTGTGGAGTAGTTACGTTACCATGCTTTTCCTGACACGTAATCGCCGGATTAATCAACATGGCTATGATTTCAAGCAGATAGACAAAGAGTGGGATTGGTATATAACTAAGCTTCTCTTCTTATCTGTGTTTCAAACAGGAGGGTTCTTTTTATATTAATCATTTAGATTTGGCATATTCATAATGATAGCTGCTTCTCTTTTTGTTGGTTATTTTTGCAGGGATAACTTCATACTTCTTCAAGCTCTCATTGCATCCATGGCATGTTACATCGACCCCCCATTTATTGAAAATGTTCCTCTATGGAACGCAAAAGGTTTTATTATCATTTTGTCACTCCATGTGGGGATTTCAGAGCCCCTATACTACTGGGTGCATAGATGCTTTCATGAAAGCTATCTCTTTAATCAGTACCATTCAATCCACCACTCTTCTCCAGTACTGCACCCTTTTACAGGTAAAAACAAAGCAAATATTCACATATGCATGTGGACAGAATTTCTCCTCCTCCAACTTCATTTTTTTTTACTTGATAATGAAGATATTTAATCTTTTGTAATGCAGGTGCAACTGCAACATTTTTGGAGCATCTGGCTCTAACCACAGTCATTGGACTTCCAATAATTGGGTCTTGTATGCTGGGAAATGGATCAAGAATCATGATTTATGGGTATCTCTTGGTGTTCGATTTTCTTAGATGCCTGGGGCATTGCAATGTGGAAGTTGTTCCTCATCAATTGTTTGACACTCTTCCCTCTCTTAGATATCTTCTCTACACTCCAACGTAAGTACTAATATTTGCTATTCATTTAAAAGTACTAATATTTGCTCTCACACTTTCGCGGAGATGCCATAACATATATATGGTTTTTTGTTTTTGTTTTTTTATTCTCTCTCTCTCTGGTATGTTATATTAAATACCATAATATCGTGTTTACCTAGGCTTCGATCTATTACTTATTGTTTTTGAATTAATTGTGCTTAACTATGATTTCTCTTAATTTATCAATTAATGTATATAGTTTTCTGGTTAAAATAATAAGGGTATTTATGGATATAGTTGGGTCGGGTTTGAGTTTATAATTATATCAAATTTAATTTTTGATATTTTACAAATTATAATTCAATCTGACCCATTTAATTTTTCATTTGAACCCGAGTGAGTTAGATATATCGGGTTGAGCTAAAATTTCTGTTAATATTACAGATATTCATGGTTGAGTTTACATTACTAATTTTCATGGGTCTGTATTTAAAAACAAACTTACAACATGCATTGTAGATATCATAACACCCCTAATACAGGTCTAATTTTCATACTTTATATCACCATTAAATCCAAGTTACCTCCCTCATTCCATCTATCACATAGAAAAACCGTTTTTTATTACGTTAATGAAATCTAATAGGCCTACTAACAATAATCATGGAGTCGAAACATTTCTAAATAAAACAAAAATAAATGCTTAATCCAAAAATTATTAAATATAAAACAAAAAAATATAGGGCATATTAGTTGGATCGAGTTGATCAGGTTTTAAAAACCCCAACTCGCCAACCAACCTATGATATCCATTTCTTAAATTTCTTATCTACTATCATCTAAATATTCATATTATCCAACTTTAATTGGCTCGATTCAAGTTAAATAATGTCAATATTATAGATGAACCAGTTTTCCTTAACACCAAAGACAAATCAAAATATAAATTAAGTAAAATACTAAATTGCATGGCACATTTTATTTTTTGTATTTATTAACACAAATAATTGGCATACGCTTTTTGATTTATAATTAATATTTTTTAAAAAAAATAAAAAAACTTACATATTTATTTTTTTATTTTTTACTAAAAAAATTTATCCAACACGTATGTTCACATAAATAATATTTAGCCACGTCATATCTCGTTTCTAACAAAAAAAAAAAACACATTGTCCCGTCTCTTTGCATACGTTCATGTCATTCCATGTGTGCCAATCAGTGGCATGGCGAAAGAGTACGGAAGGGTGAGAAAATAAGTGCAATGTCCAATTACTCCATCCAACCCAAATATCTTCATTTTTTAGACAAAATCCCGAAATATAGGTGTTATTATTTGAACAAATTTTTTTTTTTTCTGAAAATATTCTTATATTGATGAGTGATAACTTGTTTGGTGGTGATACAGATACCACAGCCTCCACCACACAGACATGGGCACCAACTTCTGCCTGTTTATGCCATTCTTTGATGCAATATGGAAGACACTTAATAGTAACTCGTGGGAACTACACAAGAAAACAAGCACGAATGCAGGTAACCCCGAAACAATAGTAATGCCATTACTGGGTATCAAATTGTGCCTAAAAAATATACACTGCTTCAGTAACTGTTGCCGTGAGCAATGTTAACCACACGCCTCCATAAATTTGATGGAATCCTCTCGCCAAAAAATACACCTCAAAGTGTTGTAGACGGTGGCGGACAGGCACAGGCACGGTGACAACGATTTTGTGGAAGGCACTTGGTTATGGAAATTGTAGGATTTAAAGACTTTTATTAATCAGAGTCTGTGAAACTGAACAGTACCCCATTTAAGTTATTTTGGGAAAAACTGATTTGCCCCCTTTTGCCAATCTGATCATATATAATTTCGGGACTGTTTTAATGTACACAGCAAATCATCTTCTTCTTTTTTCTTAATTCTTACATTTTTTTTCCTTTTTTTTTTCTCAGAGTTGAAGCATAAACAAATCTAGACATTTTGACTAATGATTTGCGGTCATGCAGGAAAATACAGGAGGAAAATACCTGATTTCGTTTTCTTAGCTCATGGGGTGGATATAACATCTTCAATACATGCCCCATTTGTTATACGATCTTTTGCTTCAATGCCTTATACGACAAGGCTTTTTTTGCTGGCTTACTGGCCTCCGGCATTTATTGTTATGCTTATGATGTGGGCATGGTCTAAGACCTTCTTAATCTCTTTCTATAATCTCAGAGGCAGGTTGCATGAAACATGGAGTGTTCCAAGATTCGGCTTTCAGGTTAATTTTCTTCAAGTTTTTGGCCTTGCATTTTCTTGCTATAACACATATTGTTGAAGCTTGCTAGGAAATTTATTATGCATTAACTAATAGTTTTGTTTTTGCAGTATTTCTTGCCATTTGCTAAAGAGGGTATCAATAAGCACATAGAACAGGCCATTCTTAGGGCTAACAGGCTCGGGGTCAAGGTCATTAGCCTCGCTGCATTGAACAAGGTTGGTACTGTACTTGTGCTATAAATTTTGTCCTTGCCAGTTGCCACATTGCACTTGTTCTGATCAAAATAAAAGAACAAAAAAACACAAAAGTCGTAGTTTTGGTGCTTTCTGACAGTGGTGGTTGAAGGAAATAATACTAGACATCAACCATGTTCTGCAATAAAAAAATAAATACTGGAATGGGACCTATCACTTTTTTGAACTTTTTTCAGTCCCGTTAATGCAGTGCCTAATGGTGTCCATTAAACTTGAAGATTTATTTATTTTTTTTAATTATTTTGGAAACATACTGTGCGTAATGATCCTCTCCTAAGAGTTCAGATTAAGTGGTCTGAAATTAGAGTAGCTAGTTACCATGTCTGAAATAGATATGGTAAGCAGAATCTTTCTGAGGAGAAGAACTGTATTAGTATCTTTTATAGATTTTTTCCCTGTCCTAATTTTCTTGAAATAGAACTATTTTGTCAAAAAGAACCTTTTCTTATAATAAACTGCAGGTGTTGAAAGATTCTCAAGCTCATCAGGACCCATTAGTGATATTTGTTACTGTTTGCGTTCTAAATTGAGGGGTGTTCACTATAGATGATAATTCAATGCCAAAATTGAACTGTATATTTATTCAAGTTAAAAGCAACTTTTTCCCCAAAAATATTATGCAGAATGAAGCTCTGAATGGTGGTGGTACGCTGTTTGTGAACAAGCATCCAAACCTTAAAGTCCGAGTTGTTCATGGAAATACCTTAACTGCTGCAGTAATTCTCAATGAAATCCGTGAGGATGTGAAAGAAGTGTTCTTAACAGGAGCAACTTCCAAACTTGGAAGGGCAATTGCCCTCTACCTTTGCCAAAGGAGAGTAAGAGTCCTGGTAAGTGTTGCTACATCAATCTTTATCAGACAGAGTATCATGCTTGACTTTTCATTCTGCTTAACAAAACTCAATAAATAAATGCTTAAACTCAAGAACTATATAATGTCTCCTCAGTCTTCTGATGAAATAGATATGTGCACATAATTCATCTTTATTTCTTGGGTTATATTAAGGTATGCATCCATCTTTGATTTTATTGGTGAAATTTAATACTGCAGATGCTGACTTCGTCAAAAGAGAGATTTCAAAAAGTTCAAAAGGAGGCCCCACTTGAATATCAAAGCTATCTGGTCCAAGTCACCAAGTACCAAGCAGCTCGTGGTTGCAAGGTACTGTGCCCAAAAACTATAAGTGTTTTTTTTTTTTTTTTGTTAAAAATAGATTGAAATATAAGTTTTTGGATAAAACAAACTTAAATTTTGATTTTTTAGCCATAATAATGACTAAAATCTTGACAAATTAAATAATACGTTGTTTGATTTTTTAAAAAAAAATTAAAACAAATAAATATCATTTACTCAATTGCAAGCAAAACTAATGAAGGGTCCAATCACGGGGGCTTATCAAGGCAGGCTTGCTCGTGGGCCCAGATAAAATGAGACACGTGGGCTAGCCTGGCTTGTCAACCTAGGAGTGTCTAACTTTTTTTTTTTTACTCCAATTGTATTTTTTTGTTTTTTTAATTAATAATTTTTTTATAGTTTTTTCTCTAATTTTTTTAATTTATATTTAAATTAGTACTTTTTTCTTTTTTATTTTGTTTGAAGAGTCTTTTTTAAATGACAATTAGATTTTTAGTTATGTATTTAAATTTGAAAAGTTTTTTTATTCATTTATAATTTTTTTTAATCTTTTGTATGGATGAATTTTATTTTTTAAAATAAAAAATATCATTTTTAATATATGGAGCCTTGCATGATATTTTTTCTCCTTTTATTTGATTCGATCAATTTGATTTGTGTTTCTATTTTTATTATCATTTTCTTAAATTAAAAAATTTATTTTAATAAATAAATTTAGCAACAATAACCAAGTAAATATCTCATCTTTTAAGATTAAATATCTTAATCTATAATTATTTCTTGATTTTTCAAGTTTTATTTTTAGATATCATTAATGATATTTTATTTATTATATACAATTTTTTTATAAAAAATAAAAATATCTCACGTAACTAATAGGTATACTATGAATTGAATTGGGTTGTTCTATTTGTTCAAAATATTATTTGTGAATTTTGAATGTGACGGGGTCGTATTGGAACAAATGGTAGACCTGGATCGTGGGGAAGTGGATCACACCAGGGGAGCAAAGTTGGGCCCCGACAGGGACACATTTCCATCAATTTGTGGTGCCCCCCATTCTGTCCTTCAGAAGAGACTGCACTTACGGTGATCTTGCTGCCATGAGACTACCTGTTGATGTTCAAGGGCTTGGAAATTGCGAGGTAAAATCCTTCTTCCATTTTTTATTGACACGATGTTCAAGGTTTTAAAAATATATGCAAAAAAATTATTTTGATATATATTTTTAAAAAATATATATTAAAAATAATCACTAATATTCTTCTAATAAAAAATAATCACTAATATTCTTCTAAATACTTTCTTAATCACTGATCACTATAGATCTAGAGGAATTAAAAATAGAAGAAGAAGAAGAAACTCGTAAAATATAAATTTTGAGTTAAAACAGGATTCCATGTTGATTGTCTCTGGATTGAAAAAACTCGTAAAGAAAAACATGTGACGATGAGCTAACTTGCTAAAAGTGAGTTATGTGTAGGGATGATTATTTTCGATTCAATTCGGTTTTTATCTAAAAATTAACCAAATCAAATTTTAAAAAAAAACTGAAATCGGTTCAAACTGACTGGTTTCGGTTCGGTTATGTTAGAGAAAAAACAGAAACCCAACCGATTGGCTCGGTTTTTTTCTTTGGCTTGATTTTTTTCGGTTTAGCTCGGTTTTTTCTGGTTTGGCTCAGTTATTAATTTCAGTTTGGTTCGGTTTGATTTTTTAGTTTCAGGCTTATGAAACCGAACCAATCAGTTTTTTAATATTCTAATCGGTTTTTTTTATGGTTTGGTTTTTTTATTATTATTATTATTTTAATTTTTTCAATTTAAGTAGTTTTTTAATTTTTTATTCACCCCTGGTTATGTGTTCCTGTATGGATTAACTAGTATATGTTTGTTTTGGTGGGTGTTTTAACAGTACACCATGGACAGAGGAGTAGTCCACGCATGCCATGCAGGCGGTATGGTTCACCTGCTAGAAGGCTGGGCTCACCATGAAGTTGGGGCCATTGATGTTGACAGAATCGATCGGGTTTGGAATGCTGCATTGAAGCATGGCTTGAAACTGGTCTCCAATGTTGTCACCAGACAAAATTCAATGTGAATGCATGCCTTCTTACGAAGAAACAAAGGATTTGGTCGCAGCAAGAAATATTCCTTTGTTTTCTTTATATTAAAATTTAATTGTAACAAATAAAAGTGGTTTCAAGTCGCAATTCAAATGCGATATATATTGTGACATATATATGTGTCAGACCACAGATTCTTCAATGAGAGTGGCCAGAAACCCTACCATTATCTTATTCTTCTTTTAGTGGAGGTTTGATATATTCTAGTTTATTGTTGGTGTTTTTCGGTGAGTAAATAATAATTTTTATTTTAAATATAAAAAAATATAAAGTGTGATTTTAAGTGTTTTGAATCTGGAGATGTGGAGACAAACTCAATAGTCTTGGGTCTGGCTTCTTAGGTTTGTCATCTCATCAAAATAATACAAAAACATAAAAAAAATATATTAATTTGAAGTAAAGAAAAAAAAATAATAAAATTTAAACTTTTTAAAAAATATTTTTGAAACGCAAAAACAAACATGTTAATAACGAAATTCAACTCAACTTGAAATGAAAAAAAAGTTATTATCACCCAACTTTTGTACAATATAAAAAAAAATCCCATCAATTTATTTTCTCTTTACAATATGAAAAAAAATCAATAAGAGAAAATAAAAAAAATCTAAAGAGACAAAAAATAAAAGTAGCTTGAGATCTTAAATATTTTTATTAGTGCATATTATCTTTATTATATTTTATTATATGTAAGCGTCAATTTTGTGATTCACGGTTATATTCTTTACTTGATGTAAAAAAACACATTAATAACACCTACACATTAATTCTTTTGTGTTGAAAAAAAAATTATTCAACCTGCAGTTAGACGAGTTGAATAAACACGTTAGCGCTTTGTTTTTTGCATTTAATGACACAAATAGTCGTCATAAGCTTTTTGATTTATAATTAATTTTTTAAAAAAAATAGAAAAACTTGCATATTTATTTTTTATTTTTTACTAAAAAAATTTATCCAATATGTAATGAAGCGTGGTCCACATAAATAATATTTAGCCACGTCATATCTTGTTTATAAAAAAATATAGAACCTGACCAGTTGAACTATATACCTCACGCACAGACAATCTTAATTTATAGAGACCCTACTTCCATCAATATTAAAATTTAATTGTAACAAACGAAAGTGGTTTCAAGTCGCAATTCAAATGCGATATATTGTGACATATGTGTCAGACCAAAGATTCTTTAATGAGAGTAGCTAGGAACCCTACCATTTTCTTATTCTTCTTCCAGTGGAGGTTTTATCTCTATTAGTATATTAGCCCCGCTCCGCGCAGGTCAATAATAAATTTTTTTTAAATGTAAAAAAATATAAAGTATGATTTTTAGTGTCTTGGATCAAGCAGTACAATCAGGCCTAATAGCCTTGGGTCTAGCTGGTTGGGTGTGGCTGCGAAACTAGATCTAATATAATATTCTGTGGCTGTGGCGACAGACCTAATATTCTTGGGTCTGGCTTCTTGAGTTTCTCGTCATATTAAAATAATACAAAAACATCAAAAAATAATAATTTGAAGTAAAGAAAAAAAACAATAAAATTTCAAATTTTTTTAAAAGCATTTTTAAAACGCAAAAACAAACATGTTTT
>Ga0307515_10009791_pt1 | contig 18466 bp, 2 predicted proteins | sample 17_EM_MG_FD_194513 | JGI IMG/M metagenome (GOLD analysis project Ga0307515, IMG submission 194513) | Populus trichocarpa ectomycorrhiza microbial communities from riparian zone in the Pacific Northwest, United States - 17_EM | ecosystem: Host-associated > Plants > Roots > Unclassified | place...
TCCTATCACCCAAACTATAGATCCATAACCTGCCCAAATTATAGATCCGCAACCTACCTAAGTAAAGACCTATAGTAAGGAGCTAGCTAACTTAGCTAAGCTCTATACCAATAAATCTAAGTATAGCGGTAAAAACAATAACTTTAACTTCAAACTTACTATCTTTACGGACCTTTATTAGAAGGCTAATATTCCTAAACAGAAATTCAGCCAAGCCTATTCCACTATACTACGCGGCCTAGCCCTTAACTACTACTACACTAACCTTAAGAGCAACCCCCTTAGTGTTCCCTTTAATAAGCTATATAAAGCTATACGTAACTACTTTAAAGGACCAGAATATAAGCGGAACATCCTTATCCAATAGAATGCAACTAAGTTACGGACCGTAATTAATAAGAATACCAAAAAATCGACTATAAAGTGCCTGCAAATCCTTATTAAAGACCTTCGGCACCTACAGCATGGCCTTAATATTAAGCTTTAAACAGACGACTTTTTACACAACAAGCTTATTACGGCTTGCTAGGAAATAGAACCCTATAAATACACCTATTATAAGCCCGCAGACACCATAGCTAGCCTTATTAACAATTTACGGTCCTCTATTACAACATACGAAGCCTTAAACCCGCTAGGTAGTACTTAAGCCTTTATTATAAACCTGCAAAACCCATAAACTAACTCAGACGCCTACTTTACAGACCGCCGCTACCGCCAGCAGTACCCACATCAACTAGGTCCTACCCATAACCCCTATAATAACTCCCGTACAAAAAGATTCCCCCACAAACAAACCAGTTAGAAGTGCTTTATATATAATAAGGAAGGATATTAGTCTATAAGGTATACCTAGAAAGAACGCAATAAGTCTAAAAAGAGATTTAACAATCGGATTAACTAGTTTATCTTAGACTATAAAAAAGAGAAAGTAAAGGAGTCTCTTAACAAATCAATAGAAGCCCTTATAATTAACTTTAACTTAAACACTTAAGAACAAAAGACCTTAGAGACGTTCCTAACCACTTACGGACCTTTTACGGATAACTAAGCCTTTAATATTACAACCGTATTAGCCGACCATTCCTTTATACACTTAATTACACCTAAAAACCAGCCCATAAGCACACCTATTAGACCCATTATAGACGTTACGGACCGTAAACAGGACCTATTTACATATATCACTACAAAACGCTACACCCCTAAAGAATTCTACGGCGTTATAATTAATACAAATACCTCTAAAAAGTCTACTATAGGTTACGGACAATACCTTATATATAAGACCACTATAAATAATAATACGGACATTAATACTATGCAAACTAGGGCCGTAAACATCTAATTTGGTATTAGCTTAACTGCATTAATTAAATTAGTCAAAGTTAAGACTTTAATTAGCCCAGTTAACTTCTATATAGTAAAAGCGGATACCTCTTTCCTACTCTACCTTATAGATATAGATAGGTTATAGGTCTACTATAACAACGTTACAGACACCTTAATTAACCCCATAACTGCCCTAGAAAACAAGTATATTACCCTACCAATTATACAACAATTTGGACACCCGTTCCTTATATAGGGAGAAACTTTATAAACCTATATTTAGGAATCTCTCAACTATAACCCGTACTACCTCACTAGTACGAAAATCCACCACCTATACCGCTGTTTCGGCCACCTATTAGCCAAAAAGCTATATAAAGTCCTTAAACGTTCTAGACACAACAATGTCAATAGGAAGGCAATTAACCACCTAACTAAATACTACTCCTTTTACTAGAAATACAGACGTTCCCTAGGCTAATTTAAGTTCACCCTTTATAAGGACCTTAACTTTAACTACTTAGTATATATAGATATTATATACATTAACAGCAGCCCAGTATTATATATAATTAACAAGGCAACCCGCTACTAAGCCGCCCGTTAGTTGCAAAATATATCCATAAAGCACACTTAGGATATTTTATAGACCTACTAGATTAATACGTATATTAGACCTCCTAAGTATATTACCTACAACACTAGTAGAAACTTTATTAGTAAGGAATTCTAGCAGTATACTACGGCCATAGCTATATTAATAAAAGCTATTCTAGTTAAGGCGTATTAGTCCATCGGGCTTATTAAGCGAGCTTACCTAGCTCTACGGAGAGCTTATTAGATTATTACGGATAAGTATAAGGATATCTAAAAGGAACTAGCTTTACAGATAGCTATAAAAGCCATTAATAACACCACTAGCCCTAATAGACTAGTACCTACCCTCTTAGTTTATAAAGCCTACCCAAGGATAAGTAACCTAGGCCCCCCTACCCTATCTATTACGGAACGAGCAGCTACAATACAGAAGGCAATAGCTAAAATAGCCAAATTACGGGCTAAACAAACTATTAATAACGCCCTATACCACCGCAACAAACCTAATACAACCTTAGTATATAACCTTCTGCTTAACTCTAAAGTCCTTATATAGCGTAAAAGCGGCAGTTAGAATAGACCTTACCGTCTACTAGCTATAGAAAACGAGACATACTATATACAGCTTCCTAGTAGGCTAACTAGCTTCAGAAGCACGTCCGTAAAACCCTACTTTCGGCCCAAAAACACCCATGACGTTAAGCCAGATAAACTAGAAGCAACCGCCAAACCAGATAAACTAGAAGCGACTACCAAATTAAATAAACTAGAGGCACCCTTACCTACCCCAGAGGTCCCCCAGAAACCCACTAAACCTACTAAACCTACCGTAAAGCGTGGCTAAGGACGCCCCCATAAGAATCCCATAATAGAGAACCACCTAACCTCCGCAGGCACATCCGTAAAGCAATCTCCACCTATAGATATATTAGTTCTAGTACAGGAAACCCCTTTTACGGACTTACGGCGTAAAAAGATTAACGGACTACTTAAAAAGGGTATCTTTATAATTATAACGGAGAGAGACGTTCCGCAAGGCGTCCATATATTTAACTTACACTTTATTAACAAGATTAAACACCCTAGTACTAATAAAGCCTTTACGAAATTAAGGCTTATTATATAAGCTTATAATAACTAGGGAAAGAACCTAGTCCTTACACAATCGCCTATAATTTAATGGGTTAGTTAACGGATTATACTCGCACTTACGCCTAGACTACAGCAAACCAAATCCGTAGCCCTTTACTTACGGGACATCTTATAAGCCTACGTGTAGTCTAATGCCTACCTAAGTAGGGATATCTTTATACGACCACCCTATAAGCTTAACCTATAACTAAAAACAATTTTATAGGTTATAAAACCTCTTTATAGAGTACCAGAAGCCGGAAACCATTAGTTTAAGACATACTACCAGCACCACGTTAGTAAACTTAAAATAAAACAGTTAACCTACAACCCCTACCTCCTATACAGCCCATTAAACGGCCTTAGTATTATTAGACTTCAAATAGATAATACCCTCTTTTTAGTAAACCGGACATTTGCGGACGCTAAAGAAACTAAACTATAAGAAGCTAAGTTCCTGGCAAAGCTATAAAAGCAGTTAACTAAATAAACTCCAATTAAGTTTAACAGAGGCTTAATTATATAAAAAGGTAACTTAATCTAGCTAACCTAGGAACACCAAGCTTAAAACCTAAAGCTTATTATAGCAAAGCCTACGGACCTCACTAGTTCCCGCGGAGAGACCTATAAAACCGTAAATATAAAGGACCAATACGCTGCATAGCGTACAAGAGGCGCCTACATTACCACAGTCTGCCAACCCAAATCTGCCTATAACTTATCCTTTACGGCCTAGGTAGTAGATCCGCAAGAAAAAAATATTAAGCAGCTTAATAAGCGCATTTAGTAGCAAATTAATAATACAGTAAGGGGACTTACTTTTATACCACTAGACCTAAGTTCCCTTAGCTTACTAGCATTTATAAACGCCTCCTTTACCAATAATAAAGACCTATTATTATAAATCGGCTTTATAATTATACTTACGGACCGCAATTAGGACGCAAATATACTATACTAGTCTTTAATTAAGTGTAAATAAGTAACCCGTAGTATACTAGCTTCTAAACTATATACACTAGCTTATAGATTTAATATAGCAGCCGCAATTAAATTAACGGTCCAGAAGATTCTACAACTAGAGCAGTTACCCCTAGTTTTATACACCAATTTAAAGTCCCTTTACGACTACCTAGTTAAACTAGGTACAACACAAGAGAAGAGGCTTATAGTTAACCTAATATACTTATATTAGGCCTATAAACGACGTAAGATTACAAAGGTTAAATGGATTAGTAGTAGAAACAACCTAATAGACGCCATAACTAAGGCAAAGCCGTGTTAAGCTCTTAAAACCCTAATTAACACAAATAAGCTTAACCTAAAGGTTATAGAATAGGTAGAGCGAGACTAACGGAGCATTTACAGTTCAGCTACGGCCCATCAGAAGGCCGTACGGTGCATTCACGGCCCGTTAAAAGGCCGTACAGTTTATTTTACGGACCATAAGCAGGACTTACGGCTAGCTTAGAGCACCATTTGGAAGGCAATCCAGAAGGTACCTCAGAAGGGATTTCCTATGTATTTTCTTATGTGTTTTATAGTTTTATTAAAACAATTACGGAGGCTATATATAAGTGGATTCATTTTCCAAGTACCGCTAGTGTATAATTATAGCACCTGTCGTACCAACCGCGTGCTTACACGTTCAGTACACCGAGTACGCGTTTACGCGTTTGGTGTACCAACCACCCGCTTACGCGTCTAGTGCACTTCTAAAGCACTAACTAATTAGGGGGGAGGCGCATCAGTATATAGACTACGTAGTCTGCTTTATATAATCGACAGTCACCATCCAAACAAGCATACAATACTACATGTATTTCGTGCCCGTGGATACGACTCACTCGTGCTATTAAGTTAGTACGAACAGATAGTTATATAGCCGTAAGGTATAGGCGACCCTAGGGCAATCTAGGGGTAACTCGCCCTTAAAGCACGTGCGCTATATATACCTAGGGAAAACCCTTCCTACCTTACACACAGACTCCTTCTCTTTCCCTTAAGGATTTGTCTCTGTCTATATAATATACCCTATTATTCTATTATTAGACTCCCTATTTATATTTTAACCTTATATTTAAATTCTTTCTGATCCCCTTAGGAGTATAGCCGGTTTAATTTTTCTATAATGCCTTTAAAAAGAAAACCGACGCCTATACTTAACGGTAATACGCTAGCAATATAACCGTAAAACGCCTTAAGATCTAGTATAGACAGAACCACTAGAAGCATACTAGTAGTATTTAAGCTACCTCCTAAACCTTAAAATGATTAAATATTTACAAACGCTAGAGACTAGTTTAACTTATATACTTAGGCTTAATAGAAGCTTAGTAAGGTTACTAGCGTTCTACTAAATACTACTAACCTAAAGGAGCTAGATAAGATAGCTAAGAAAATAGCTAACTTATAAAGCATTATTAATTTAATAAAGCCCTTCTGTTACCTCTTTAATAAAGAGTACGCCAAACAAATCTTAATGCCCTAGTTAAGAAGTTACTACCTAATATTGGCAACACTACTTAACAGCATTTTAACTAGTGAATCGCCGCAGTTAAGAACTAATTTAAGGTTAATAACGCTAACTATAACTGTAAGTGACGTATATACTATGCCATTAAAGGTCTTATAAACGAAAAAATAATTACCTAATTAGTTTATCGCCAATTAGGTACTAAGGATAAGGGTTCTTTACTATAGAATGAGTTTAAAACTATGGTCTAAGACTAGATAGGGGGCTCTACAGTAAGACGCTTTAATAATACTACTATATACTATAAAGCTGTTATATAGGAAAATTAAAGGTTTAACGTTTTTCTGGCCTATATATATAGCTTAAAGGACCTCTTCTTATATACCCCTTTTGTTAATCCTAAGTAATAAGTAGACTTTTGGTTCTTATATCTCTTAGCCTACCTATAAGCAGAGCTCTTTTGTTAGAACTTTACCTAATAGGTAAAAACTACTAAGGACCTCTTTAATACAATCCGCTATATAGAGTAATTGCTTAATATTACAAAGCCATTAAGTATACTATAGCAAAGCTATATATACTCTTAGTGCGAGCACACCTACAAAACGTATGTTAGCTATACCCTTCTCTTTACTAGCTTCTAAAAGCACACTACTATACAATAGTTGCTTTAACCTCTATAGCCCCTAGCCTACCAAATATATATAAAGAGGAAGTTAATGTTTTCTTTAATAAGCTAGCAAGTATGCTACTATAGAACTCTAAGTACGACTATGCGATTGACTTAGAAGAAAGTAAGATGCCATTATAAATGCCCCTCTATAACCTCTTATAGAAAGAGTTATAGATCTTATAAAAGTACCTAGATAGTGCTCTTAAGAAGGGCTAGATTAGGCCTAGTAAGTTACCTACTAGAGTGCCTATTTTCTTTATACTAAAAGTAGACGGTATAATACGGCTATATATTAACTATAAACGCCTAAATAAGATTACAATTAAGAATTGGTACTTACTACTATTAGTTAGCAAACTCTTTAATAGGCTTAGCTATGCGAAGATATTTATAAGGCTAGATATTTATAATGCGTACTATAGAATTTATATTAAAAAGAAAGATAAATAAAAAACCGCATTTAATATACGCTATAGTTACTTTAAGTACCTAGTAATGCCCTTTGGTTATACTAACGCCCCTATAAAATTTTAGAGCTATATTTATAAAGCTCTAGAAATTCTAGTAGATACTATTTACATAGTTTACCTAGATAATATTCTTATCTACTTAAATAATAAGGTTAAGTATATTAAGCACGTTAAGCAGGTATTATAATAACTTTACGCTTAGGGCCTATACGCTAAACTATTAAAATATACTTTTTATACTAAGAACGTTAAGTTTCTAGGCTTTATTATTACCCCTAAGGGTATTATAATGGACCCTACTCGCGTAAAAGCTATTAAAAAATGGCCTAAGCCTAAGTTTTATAGGGACATCTAGGTCTTCCTTAGCTTTGCTAACTTCTATAGGCAATTTATTTAAAACTACTTGGATACTGTATACCCCCTATATATATATACATCTTGTATAAGTATATCGCGACCTAATATTAGACGGGGAGAAGAAGCAAAAGCGTAAGTTAAAAGGGCCTACTAAATAGTATTAACCTTAGTCCTGGCCTAATAACGCTTAGTAGGCGTTTTATAAGCTACGCGCTACGTTTATATAAGCTCCGCTACTTTATTACTTTGACTTAAATTTACCTTTAATAGTAATTACTAACGCTTCTAATTATACTTATAGCGGTATACTTCTACAGCCTTTAGACTAACTCTACTAGCACCTAATTACTTATTATAGTTAGAAGCTTACTAGCCTAAAAGTATAGTATAATATATATAATAAAGAACTACTCGCTATTATGCAATACTTTATAATATGGCGCTACTACCTTAAATATACCGCGTATATAACGCGCGTGCTCTATAATTATAATAATCTTAGGTACTTTATAACCACTAAAAGCTTATCTACTTATTAGGCCTAGCACGCTAAAAAAGCTAGCTAAGTTTAATTTTAAGATTAAATATAAGCTATGTAAAGTAAATCTTGCTAATATACTATCCTAGCGCCTGGATTATATTAAAGGCTTTAAAGATAATAGTAAGAAGATAGTTCTTAATGCTATACTGCCTATATTATAGTAAAAGTTGCGAGTTATAGGCCTTATAGGCGACCCTAGTACTACTATACTATACTAGCGAGTAGTATATGTGTAGTATATAAGTAACTCTTATAAACTTAGCGCTAGCGGACTAGAGTGTCCTACTATTCTCTTTAAGACTACTTTAACTGGCCTAATGGCGCTTAACTCTAGGGAAGACCTCTTAGCCTAGGTTATAGTTCCCTATAGTAACCTAGTAAGTTACCTATATATTATATATTACTTCGCTAGTACTAACTTTACATAGAGTCTTATATTATAGTAAGAGGTAGTAGTAGCTACCTTAGCTAAAACGGCGTTTATAGAACACTCCCCTAAGTTACCAGTTAATTTTATTTATAGAGTATAAAAAAGGGACGCCTTTATACGCTCTATATATAATTAGTTAACTTAGGGGCGAATCCCTACTAATAATAAGGACTATACCCTTAATAGTTAAGGACTCCTAAGGTAAAACAATAAGGTTTAGGTGCTAAATTATATACTACTATAATAGGAGATCCTTAAGCAGAATTATAGCGATTCTATAGGCAGCTATTATAGTTTTAACCGTACCTTTAAGGTAATTACGCAAAAGTATACTTAGAACGGCCTTACCTAGGACCTCTATAAATACCTAAATAACTATAATACCTATTAACGCTTTAAATCGCGCCGCTATAAACCCTATAGTAAGCTGCAGCCTCTCTAAGTCCCTACCCGAGCCTAGTAGTATTATTTACTTAACTTTATTACGGATTTTCTAAAGTCTAAGACTCTTAATAGCGTAGAGTATAACTCTGTCCTTATCCTTATAGACCGTTTTATAAAGCTAGTACGCTACTATCTAGTATATAAGATAATTAATGCTATATAACTCGCAGAACTCTTATTTAGAGTTTTTGCGTAAATAGGGCCTTTAGATAATATTGTCTTTAATAGGAGTAGTATATTTATAAGTAAGTACTATATTTTACCCATAAATAAATAATTAGATAGAGCGTTAGAACTAAAAACTTAGGGTATACCTACGTATATTTATAAACTATGAATAGTCTAATTAGGCCTCCCTACTTAAAGAAGTAGCTTTTACCTATAACTTTAAGGTCTATGCTATTATAAAGCGTTCCCCTATTAAGCTTGCCTATAGCTAGCTACTAAATATCTCGGATAGAGTTTTAAATAGCGTTTAAGACGCCTAATAAGGTAAGGAGGGGTTTAAGTTAATAAATGTCTAACTTGAAGAGACGTATTTATAACGCCTACGCCTTATATATAAGATAGCAGCGGCGCCAATAATATACGCTTAAAAGCTTTAGGTAAAATACTATAATTATTACCACCTAGCTAAGTACTTCGCCGTTAGTAAATAGGTCCTGCTTTTCTCTAAGAATATCCCTACAAAACATCCCTATAAAAAGCTTAACTATAAGTTTATAGGACCGCTTTAAATCCCAAAGCGCGTAGGGCAGTAAGTATATAAGCTAGAGCTTCCACCTACTATAGTACGGCTCCACCTAGTCTTTTATATCTCCCTATTAGAGCCTTATAAGCTCCGCCTTAAGTTTTAACCCTTAGTAGTAAAAGAGCTTAAGGAAGGTAGCTGGAAAGTAAAAGTAATTATTGCCTACTAAGATCGCACTAGATAACCGTAGTACCTTATTAAATAGCTAAAATAGCTAAATAAGTATAATAAATGGAGATATAAGATAGAACTTAAAAATTATTAATAAGTACTAGATAAGTACCGTAAGTAGAATACCCTAGCCTCGCAGCTAAAGCGTAGGCGAAAAGCTAGCGCTGCTGTTAAGATATAGCCTACGTTAAAGCGAAGTAGAGGACGTTTTAAGGGATTAAAGAATAAGCTAATACTTGTGGTAAGAACTGTGGTATATATATAGGGCGAAGCCTAATTTATTAATATCCTATATAAGCTATACTCTAATATAACCTAGCTATGCTAGTAACTTATAAGTAACTTATAGGCGACTTATAGGTGACTTATAGATGGAGCTATAGCGTATACTGGCAACGAAGCTTAATTTAGAAAGCACCATTCTATACCTAATTTATCGCTCTACGCTAGCTTAACAGACTATTTATATATTAGAGAATAGGCCTATTTATAACTAGAGTCTATTTAACTAAAGTTTATAACCTGCTAGTAACCCGCTAGTAGTAACCTATACTAATAACTTATACTATTCTATATATATACTATATAGATAACGCGTAAGGCTAAAGTATAGGTTAATAGCGGATTTAATAGGTATATAGCCTTACTATTTATAAATCTGGCTATATATAAATAACCTATAACTAACCCGCGAGGTACTAGTTACCTACCTATATAAGTAAGCTTTTAGAATATTTTTAGTTTACTAAATTTAGGCGACGGTATTAAGCTTTACTAGCCCTACCTATTAAATAGACTAATTAGGATTTTCTATACTAGGTATATAAAATTACTATTAGCTTAGTTAAATGCGGAGGAGTTTTAGCAAGGCAAATCTAACTAATTAGATAACTTTAATCGCTGGTTAAAGTTTCTTAATATCTTTGCGCCGCGTATATATACTACCTATCTCTCTATACGCAAAATTAAAACACCTTTTCCCCTTGAAATTTTTTCCTTATTAAGGTTTTTTATAGGGTTTTATTAAGGCTTAAGTATATAAAGAATTGGGGACAATCTTTTTAAAGGGGGGAGTATTATTAGGTAAAACCTAAGTAGATAGTTATATAGCTGTAAGGTATGGGCGACCCTAGGGCAACCTAGAGGTAACTCGCTTATAAGGCACGTGCGCTATACATGCCTAGGGAAAGCCCTTCCTACCTCGCACAGACTCCTCCTTTTTCCCTTAAGGATTCGTCTTTGTCTATACAATATACCCTATTATTCTATTATTAGACCTCCTATTTATATCCTCACCTTATATAAGGCTAAAGGGTATTACTAAACATTTAAATAATCTATATTGGGTATAAAATATAGTAAGCTATTTGTCTCCTTTTATAATACAATGCGGTTAAATATAGAGATAATATTAAGCTTTGTATAGAAGCAAGCCTTACTTAGTTAGTTTAGCGTCTCTTATATTAAAGAGATTGGATATTAGTTCTTAACGGTAATAGCATTAAAAGCTTAGTAGTTTACGTAAAAGCGTAGTCCACTACCTAGTTTCTTAATAAAGATTACTAGTGCGGCTATAGGTAAAGAGCTTGCTCTAATAAATCCTTTACTTAGGTTCTTATCTAGGTACTTTTATAGTACTTAAAGTTTATTTTAGGATATCCTATATAGGGGTCTAAATCTAGGCTACTTTTCTTCTTTAAGTATAATCTTATAATTATATAGTTAGTATTCCAGTAGCTTATTAACTTCCTTTTATAAGAATACCTTTAAGCGGTTATAGTACTCTACTAGTACCTTTATAGTAGGGTTAGTATACTTCTTCAGTACTAAGGCCTTTTTAATATTAACTATAGTAATAGCAAAGATTGTATATTTGGGTCTCTTGGCGAGTTATATTAGCAAAGTAGCTCTAATTATATAGATATTTAGGGCGTTAAGCAGGCTTTAGTTATCTATAGTTTCTTATATAGTTCCTTACTTAATTTTAGATTTAGTATTAGATTTAGGTTTATATTCTTTAAGTATCCCTTTTATAGTAGAATACTAGTCCTTCTAATATCTTTATATAGTAAGCTTAAGCTTCTACCTAGCTTTAGGCAGTATAGTACTTAGGATTAATTTACGGGGTTTAGTAGAATTTCTAGGTCCTTAATAGATATTAGTAGAAATCTTACGTTAGTAGAATTAAGTAAATTCCTTAGGTACGGGGTAGACAGTTATCGAAATTTTAGACTTACGGATCCTAGTAGATTTTTTTAATTTTAGTTTAGGGTCTAAATAGTAAATTATAAGGTACTTTTGCTTGCAATAGGAGGCGGTAGGTAAAAGCTTAAGGCTGTTTTAATTAATAGCTACCTTATATAGCTTTATTTAGGGTTACCTAAGAATTACTAAGTAACTTAGGGTAGGAATAAAAAGCCTAATCGGTTCTTTATAATTTAGGTATTAGAGTTTTAGGTATACTATATAGGTAACTTAGCCTAAAACTATGCATTTGCCATTAAATCTGAATACATTAATATATTAGTTAAGGAAGGTTAGGGTAAAACTATTATCTTATACAAAGATCTTATTAATAAATCCTATACTACTAGCTCCTATATTAATTAAGACTTAAGTATTAACCTATTAATTATTCTATTAAAGACAATAGTTAACGGTTATACTATAATCCTAAGGTAGAGCCGTTCTGGAAAGCGACTTAGCTCTAAAACCTTCCTTTTAGAGGCAATTAAGGCGGAGTTTTTATAGCGTATTAGTTATAGCTTTGTTCTTATAAGTAGTACTTACTAAATATAGGACTAGAACTAAATAATAATTAGGAATAGTAACTAGAAGATTAATATAATAAACGGCTACTAGTATTAGCCGTTTATAAATTGTATTAGGGTATAGGAATAGAGCAGTATTTTAAAATATAAGTGTTGCTTCTGTATTTAAAGCAAAGGCTAAGTTTAATGCGTTATTTTTATTTAGCAGATCCTTTTAGGGCGTAGGAAAGGATTTTAGTGTTAATATTTATAGTATCTAGGTCCTTACAGGTCTTAGGTAGCTAAGGGGTAATATATTAAGGTATATATTTTAGAGTAAGATATAGCATATTATTATATAAGCTATTAATAATATTAGTATAGGCGGTAAGGGTATTTAGCAGCTTAACTTCTATAAGGAAAGCCTTTAGTTTAAAGTTTAGGGACTTTACTAGGCGATTAATTAAGGTAGGTTTGTTCTATTTAGTCTCCTTAGTATAGTAGCAGGATTTAGTAAAGTATAATAGAAAGCTCTTAGAGCCTTATATTATCTTATTTAGTTTTCTTTATACTATAGTAATTTAGTTAAGGTCGCTATAAGATACTTTTAGTATAGTAACTAGTTTTTTTATAGTACTTAGCTAGAATGGGTATATAGTTTCTATAGCGTCTTCTATTAAACAACTTATAGCGTAATATAGTTAGCTATTAGGGGTAAGGTAGTAATTAATATTACTATTTAGCTTATTCTTAAGTTAATTAAAAAAAAAGGAGCGTATTTTACTTCTTTTACCTAAATAGGCGGGAGGATTAAGGAGACAATTAATCAACTTCTTTATAGGGGCACTAGTTGGCAAATTTAGGGTTAAAAGCTAGTTTTAAACATGTTCTCTTTACCTAGTATTTATAGGTTAATACTAGTAGGGGCAAGTAGAGGTAACGGTATAGTAGATGGTAGGTTTTAGTAAATCTCTTTAATTTCTTTTTTTTAGAGATTTAATTAACTTATAATGTTAGGCTTTTTAATAGGTAAGGGTATTTATAAAAACCTATTATAAAGTCTTTATTTATTTAGTAAATATATTATATAGATCTTTTATAAATATAGGGGCTTTTAGGTTATTTAATATACTAACTAGGCGGTATAGGGTATAGGTTTAATATAATATAGTGTTATGAAGTAAGTATAAGCGATAATAATATATAGCAGAGTAGATATTATTAAGCTATATATATAAACTATATAATAAGATTAAGATGTTATATAAGGAAAGAAGGTAGAAAAACGGAAAGAAAGGGCATATATTATTAACTTAGTTACTTAGTTAATATATACACAGAGTAGAATAGGATTCGCGTAGTAGTTCTAGTAGGATTTAGTAAAACCTGGCGGAATATAGCAGAATATGGCAAACTGCCGTTAGATTGCTATAGGTTGCGATAAATTACGGTCTTATAGATAGCAGAAATAGGTAGGTATATATAGGGTATTATAGGGTGTCCTATAACAGTAGTATAGATACTAAAATAGCATATAGTAAACTGTCTGCCTTATTTAGCTATATTTATACTATAAAAGAATCTCTAGTACTCTAATAGATATAAGCTATATATTAAGCCCTATTATCTCTATATAAAGAAGAAATAGTACTATAGCCTCTGCCTTTATTAAGTCTTTATATAGTAGAATTATAGGCTTCCCCTATAGGGTCCTCTATATAGTTTCTATACAGTCTTTAGCCTTATCCTACTATTAGCGCTATTTTAGGTCTGCCTATTTTGCGATAAGGGTAGTTACCTACTAGTAGTGCTAGTAACCTCCTATATAGCGGCGGTGCTCTATTTACGCTCTATTGGCGTTCCGTTAGCTACGTCTATAGAGGTTTATTATAGCTTTTTACTTTATATAATCCTTTTAATATATAAGAAAGCCCTATATTTTATTCTTATAGTTTCTTATATAGTCTTTAAGCGCTTTTAATAGTACTAATAGCTGTCTTACTTTTTGCTAGCGTTTTACTAGTATTTTTTAGATACTATTAAGTGCTTCTACTAATTTCTTTTCTACCCTATTAGGAGCTATCTTAGTAGATATTTAAAGGGCTATTATTTTAATATAAAGCTAGATTAGGGGGATAACCGCTTCCTTCTCTATTATAGCTATTAGTGTTTGCTAGTATACTTCTATAATCCTACGGAGACACTTATTCTAGACCTTCTATAGTAGTTTAAGCAAGCTTTTTACTAGCGTTCCACCGTCGTCCCGTACTCCCTACACTTGGGCGCTGTATAGCATCGCTAGTTAGACGGTGGCCGTGTATAGAAGTCGCGAGTGGCGCATTAATAGTCCCTATATAGATGTGGTGACCCTTAATATCACTTTGAAGGCTGCTAAGCCCTTACTTACAGCCTTCTTAACCTATTCTTTTTACTAGAGCTTAGGGTCCACCTAGATCCCTAGGACTCGCATACTAGTCTTTTAGGGAGCTGTCTCGCAGCCAGTTTAGTAATTTTTATTATTATTATAGCTATTAGTGTCGGTATCACCCAAGTGCACTTGATTGGCCTATTAACTGTTGAATTAATTCTTGTCTAATAGGTATCGAAAGCAGAGGATCGTAAGGATCGCGGTGCCTAAGTAGGGGGTTGATTAGTTACCATAAGGGTAACTAATCAAAGACATGACGGCGACACGTAACCACATAACTTCTGTCCATATATTCCGACACTGGCAGTTCTTTCTTTATGCTTGTGGTGCTGCAGGAAGGTAGCAAGGCAGCAAGGTAGCAAGGCAGCAAGGCAGCAAGGTAGTAAGGCAGCAAGGTAACAAGGTGTCGGTTTAGCTGGAGGTGGAAGCAGCAAAAGTCTGTTTGGGTGGTAGTACGGTACCAGCGGCGGTAGTGATAGTGGTCAAGCATAGAGCTTGTCTATCAGTCAGTCGGTTAATCGTAGGCGTACAGGCACGATCATTCGGTCGGTAGATCGCAGGCGTATCGGCGCAATCAGTTGGTCAATGTATCGTATGCATATTGGCACGATTATTGTCTGTGTAGGTAGTAGTACGGTACTAGCGATAGGGTCGTTTGGGTGGCAGTATAATGCCAGCAACGGGGTCGTATTTATAGGCGTATCAGCACGAATTCTTGTCTGTCCGTAGGCGTATTGGCATAGTAGTTGTCTTATTCGTAGCTGCCGTAAATACTGGCAGTTCTTTTCTTTGTGCGTAAAACCACCAATATATAGACTCTGTCTATATATTCCAACACTAGCAGTTCTTTCTTTGTGCGTAAAAACAGCTATCCTAGTACTAATTTAAATTCCCGTTTACATCTTTTAGACGACAATATCCCCGAATATGCTTATAGAGAGTAGTATTTAAGGGGAACGTAGATCCGCATTTAGTATATTAAAACGGTTGACAATCTAGCAAATGTTTAAAGAGTGCTTAACCTAAAGGGAACGTAGTAGAGCACTTTTCGCAGGTTTAAGGTTGCGGGGGTTTGTACGAGCTTGGCTGCCATGGCTCTTTGGCGGTTAATAAAGAGGGTAAAGCTAGCGGAGCTTACGCGGGCGGAGCTTGCGCTAGTGTAGCTTGTTATTGCTATAGTTGCTAAACTACGCTTTATAACTCCTTAATCTCTTCCTTTTATTCTTAATATGCCTTCTAGACTCTTTCGTACTGTTATTAACGTAGGTCTAGAATATCTTGCTATTGGCGTAGTTTCGTTTTAAAAGTCTGCTCTTGTTGTTAAACTATATCCTACATATCCTAAATCTGTTTTTAATAAGCGGTCGTAGTTAGAAACTCCCATTGGGCTTTGTTGTTATAGATATTGATATAGTAAGGCCATCCAGTAGCCGTACAGCTCCCGCTTTTGTATCCTTTAGGAAGTTAAGGTAGTGCCATTAAGGGTTCATAGCTGCCGCAGACGCCGGTAAATTCGAGAGGGAAAAGGATAGGGAGCGCGCTGGCGTTATAGGCGCGCTATTGACGTGATTTTTCAACGTGGCAGATCTGTAAGGTAGCAGACAGTGTTGGGATTATAGGTAAAGGGTAGGGAGCGCGCTGGCGTTGTAGGCGCGCTATTAACGTAATTTTAACGTGGTAGGGTGTCGAGCTTATAATAGGGTGCTCTTCTAGAGCTAGTTGCTTCTTTGGCGAAGCTAGGTGCTTTAGTGCTGCTGACGCTACTAGGTTATGGGTTGCTGCTAGAGCTGCTGGGTATTTGGGTATTGGGTGCTACTAACGCTACTAGGTTGCTGTAACGCTGGAGTACTACACGAGGCTATTAGATGTTAATTTGTATGCTAAGACGCGTACTAGGGGGTAATTTGCTGCTAAGTTGCGTAGCTACGCTGGGGTACTGCGTAAAGCAGTTAGGTAGTTGGGTGTTGGGTGCTGTAAAAGCTGGTGTGCTGTGTACGGCTAGAGCGCTGCCGTAGTACTGCTGGGGTAGCTGCTAAGGTAGCTGCTGAGGTACTGCCCGAGGGCTGTTGGGCGTTTGGTGCTGTTGAGCTGGGGGTACGGCGCTCAGTGAAGAGGTCGTACTGGGGGTTGATTTGCTGCTGTAGAATGTCTTATGCGTTGCGTATTTGTCGTATATTCTAAGCTGCTAGAGTTAGGTGCTGCCGGAGCTGCTGGTGTGGTTTTGCTGCTAGGTATTAGAGTGCTGCTTTCGAACGAAGCTGCTGGGGCGGCAGTAAACCTTGTTGCTCTATAGCCAACCGGTGAGGTTAACCATTGATCAATGTCGGTATCACCCAAGTGCACTTGTATGGCCTATTAACTGGTGAATTGATTCTTGTCTAATAGGTATTAAAAGCAGAGGATCGTAAGGATCGCGGTGTAAGTAGGGGGTTGATTAGTCACCATAAGGGTGACTAATCAAAGACATGACGGCGACACGTAACCACATAACTTCTGTCCATATATTCCGACAATTAGTTTTATTAATTTAAATCTGCTTTTTAAGAATAGTTCTCTATAATTAGGACGCGTTTTAGCTATTATTTTACTTTTATTTTGCTACTATTATAGATATTATAGATATTAAAGTTATAAGTTTTCCCATTATAAATATTAAGTATTTTATTTCTATATATAATTTAATAAAGATAGTAAAAGTATTATAATAAATAGCTTACGCGGTATATTTTTAATTAATTTATTAAGATAATATATAGTTAAGGTTAAAAGGTAACTCGGTACTTTAACAATAGTTTTAGCTATTATTTTAGCTATTATTATTTTTACTACTCTATTTACTATACTAAATCTACTTAATAGAGTAGTACTTCTAAGTATATAATATTAGCTATTATAGTAGCCTATTAGAAATATTATAAAAGCTTTACTTACTGTTAGTTACATAAGGTGATATTACGTAGCTACAGTTTGTAGATAGTATGATGATTATTATTATATCTATCTTAATAAGAGAGGGCGAGGAGCTTAAGGCTCCTCGCCACGCTAGTGCCGCGGCAACATATAACGGCAACTTGCTATACGTGACGGCAATATATCTTAGATAGTAAGCGCTTACCTTTATTCCCAACACTAGCAACTTTTCTTTTATAGTTGCTATCTATATATATATACCGCTTAACTAATAAAACAAATATCAATCCTTTTTACTTACTATTGCTATTATAATATAAGTCTCGCTGTCCTAAAATTTGCCTCTTAGCATGTAGTGCTTTCTTGCTTATAAGTTGTGGGTAGGTATTTTATTAGTAAGGCCGCTAAGGCGCTAGCGGTAAGCGAGCTAATAGCGATTTTCTATCCCGGGGATGGAAAATCCTAATTAGCTAGGTTAAGTTAGGGTCTATAAAATATTATGCTCCCCCCTTTAAAAAATGTCTTAGTAAGAGAATATAACTAATTAGATAACTTTAACCGCTGGTTAAAGTTCCTAGATATCTTAAGACCTTATATAACTAAGAAATTTTTAAGGACTTCCTTTTAACTTAACCTTTAACTCGTATATATAGAGTATTTATGTTAATAAACGTCTCTAGTGCCTTATTTAGGTTTGCCTTCGTTATTATATCTACTAGGTTATCTTAGCTATTAATTTATTAAATCTTAAAGAGTTTTTAATGCTTATAGGATTACTTAAGTGCTATAATATTAATTATAAGGCGCTTCTTCTTTATAGTACTAAGCTTAACTAAATACTTATAGAGGGAATATAAGTCGGTATATATAATTATAGGGATAATAGGAAGTTCGAGTCGATCTATAATTATCTTTAGGGTAGTTCTAATTGCAATTACTATATTAACTCCGCTAACTATTTTATATATCTCTAATACTAAAACGCTTTAAGTAATATGCTTACTT
>Ga0307515_10009792_pt1 | contig 18465 bp, 6 predicted proteins | sample 17_EM_MG_FD_194513 | JGI IMG/M metagenome (GOLD analysis project Ga0307515, IMG submission 194513) | Populus trichocarpa ectomycorrhiza microbial communities from riparian zone in the Pacific Northwest, United States - 17_EM | ecosystem: Host-associated > Plants > Roots > Unclassified | place...
GTAGGGTATCAAAAGGCGTGTCAAAAATCGCGGTGATAGTGGAGGGCTAACTGTTTAGGATCAGGCTTAACAACCTCTCTGTTGCCAACCGCGTCCACATTGTAGAACCACAGTGGAACCCTGCGGTGGAGAGTCAAGCAATCGCTCGCATTCTGAGACTTGGCCAAACTAGAGCTGTGACAGTTGTCCGGTACATCATGAATAAGTCAGTTGAACAAGTAGGTCCGCTACTGATAATAGATTTCGCATAATTTTCTGCTGGCTGATACCAAACGCAGAGTGTGTAATCACGACAGCTTCGCAAAATACAGCTTGCACACGGAGGTTTCCGGTATGACAATAGTGAAGAGACAAGTCAGAAAGTTCAACAAGTTATGGTAAGTTCTGTGAACTTCTGAGTGATTCTCGCTGACTGAATGCAAGGACCTTCTCTTTCCCGCGCAGGACACACCTAATGCACAAGTTGTGTCGGATTCGGATGAAGCAGGGCAATCGCCCATGGATTTGGACTGATACACATTAAAGTGTTAGTAGGCCTCCAAAGGACCGTTCTTATACTCAATTTCCATTTTCTGCATTCCGGGCTAATCCCACAGCTCTTCCCCAAGGATTGAATTAGAGTTATATGCACTTCTCATGGATCAAGCCCCAAACAATCACACATTTTGTCTTAGTTATCCTAGTAAGCTTTATAGTCGCTCATGTTCGAAATTGGCTCCAAATGTCGGATGAATCCAATGTTTAGCTAGTTCCAGCGCCTGATTAACGCTAATCCATCGTTGACGCTAAGCATTGAGGCCAACGGGTCAGGTTATGGAGGTTTTCGAAAGTGCTAGCAATCTATTGCTCGAAATAGAAAGGTGAAAACTCGATAAAGACTTGTTGATAACTAGACTATATGCCTCTTCAAACTACTAGGAAATAAGTAACATTCAATAGAATCCCTGAAATAAGCTGCAAGCGACTAGAATACAATATCTTATCCGCAAATTCATTCATTGAGGATGTGGGTTATAACAGGGCATTTATAAAGTCAGAAATCTACTCGAGGACATTCTAGACTCGTGTGCGATGTGAATGCTCGTACTGTCCTGTTGCAGGATAGCTAGATTTTTATTGCTAAGTCTTACTTGCCACTAGAGGCAAATACTAGATAAAACCCAGTCACTCACATGCTTTTACCCTATTGTTACATACCCTCACCCGGTAGCCCCAGCCAGGTTCCTTCGGAATAGTATTTAAAACATACACTAGGAAACAAACCTGTGGAACAGAACTTGCCGCGTTCCCCTACTCGTAGGTCATCTCCGCTTCTCTAGCTGTACTGCCTATCTGTCGACCGAGAGGCGTTTACTGTCGGCTACTATCGGCCTAGCGTCCATCACTGCTATATCAATATTAGATCAAGGGTACCGGTGACCCACCCATCTCTTGTATATAATGAGGCTCTAGAGCCTCTTGCAATGGTACAGAGTTCTCATTCTGAATTGTCCGGTCAACACTATCTCTTGATCATCGTCACCTTACGGCAAGGCCCTTATTTTGATTTTTCTGCTCTCAATCTTGCATCATACCTCTTCACAGTGTTGTGGCCGCCTTCGTCGACAGCACTGCTCCGAAATCGTGAGACAAAAGTGGGGATAGAACCCCTGGCCCGCCCAATAATCATTTGTAAAGCTATTCCTCCATCCGGGTCAAACTTATAATAGCGTTCTGATACCTTATTGAGAGCAATTCGAGCTACTGTAGATTTCTGGTAGCTTTAGGACCTCACGATTACTGCCTCACTAGACTTTAAGTGATCAGGAACGCGGAGGGGAAGCGCAGGTGCGCATACCATCGCTTAGACGTAGATAATAATGCCCCAGATATCTGATTTTACAACACCCCTCCTTTTTCTACTCACAACTAATAATCTTGTACTTGAAGACCTCCCACTAATCTTGCTACTCTAATGCTAAGTAAATGTAAGCTGCATTCACATATGCCACGAGCATCTGCACTAACATCCTTCAGAGACCGCCGTAGTCTCCCCCCTTTATATTTTAGCAATTGCACTGATCCAGGGACGACACACCTTTCAGAGGCAGCGGTTGTTGCAACATAGAATGGGACTCTACTGGCTATTCTTAGAGACGTTAGCCTCGTGCTTATTGAGGAGGCGATTTGAAGAAACACCGTTCGAAGCCAAGACTTGAGCAGTATCCATCAACTTACTACATAACCAAAAGACCAACCCGCATTCCCACTTCCACGACCCCATGAAGCAGCCGCACCCAGCTCCTGCACGCCAGTCCGCCGCCCGTCCCACTCTCACACTTACTGACATAACCTCACGCACAGTAAAGGCGAACCAACTAAACTTTAAATATTCTTAGCATTCGAATTACTATGGTAAATCCATGCTCCCCTCCACACGTAGACAAAAAGGAACGACGCGACAAGCCGGCAACCGCGTGTCCCTCGCTCAGAAAGCAGCAGCCGACAGTCTCATCAAGCATTATCCCAGCTCGCCACATAAGGCACTTCGAGCCGGCTGGAAAAAGTAACAAGTAGAGAGCGCTCAGCAAGAAGCGCAGTAAGAAAACAAGGCGGGACAGAAGCAGGAAATGGAATACAGAGAGAGATATCAAACCAAGCCAGCCGGTGATGATGACGATGATGACGATGATGCAGATGCGATAGATACTACGATCCATGTGCCTCCCCAATCACGGCTCGCTTCTAGCTTTCTACTCTTGTCTCCTCTCCCCTCTTCTTCTTGACTTCTTTATTTTTACCCCTGCTGAAAAACGTGTGGAATCGCTTCTTTAGCAACGAGTCAAATAACCCTACCCCAATGCAAGAATTACATTTTCGCCTTAGCTCACAGCACCAGTAGCCCCAACACCGCCACGCAAACCGCCAACCCGCTGCCGCCCATGCCCAGACGGCCCTCCTTCCGCAGCGCGCTCGCGCCGCTCCCCGCGTTCCCGCCGCCGCCCTGGTTGAAGCCCGCGACGCCCGTGGACGACGCCGACGCCACGCTGGCCGCCGAGCCCGTCGCGGTGCCGGTCGCCTCGCTGGCCGCGGCAGAGCTGGGCGCATTATCGCCGCCGCGGTTGCCGCCGCCGCTCATACCGGGCACGGTCTCGAGGGACTGGGTGGCCGCGGGCGCAGAGCTGGACTTCGAGCCTGAGGCGGCTGCGTTGGGGTTGTAGTTCGGTTTCTCGCCCGTTGCGTAGAAGGAGGCCAGGATCTCGGAGTCGTCGGTGATGGCGACGGTGTTGTTGGTGCCGGCCTCGTTGTTGTAGACGTAGGACTTCGAGCCCGTCTTGTTGGCGCCGTTGGGTGGGTCATAGCATTCCACGCTCACTTCCTGCACCATGGCGTAGTAGTAGCCGTTCTGCATGTACGGCGAGTTCCAGTTGATCAGGCCGCCGGCCCACTCCACGGTACCGATGTCATTGGAGGAGAGACCGGCGGGCCAGAGTGAGAGCATGATTCGCGACGGCGTCTGGGGGTAGTCGAAGCGGTTGGAGGTCGCGTTCCAGGTGTCGGAGCGCTTGAGCGTACGCAGGACAGTGCCGTCAATGGACCAGGTTAGGGTATCCGGCTGCCAGTCGATGGTGTATTCGTGCACATTTTGGACGGTATTGGACACGGTGAGGTTAAGTCCATTGTGATCTGGTTATGCGAAACGTGATTGGTCAGTTTCAAAGTAAACAAGGTTGTGGGTGGTTGAGAGCACTGCTTACAATTGGTCACACCCTGCGAGTAGTAGTTGGACTGCGCATGCTCGATGTCAACACCGATGAATTCGAAATCAATTTCATCTTTTACGTCAGACATCATGATGAAGGCTGTCACGACACCTTGGCCTTGGCTGGTGGTTAGCTTGGCGGAGATCTTGCCGTACCAGACGTAATGTGTGGAAGACAATAGCGTGCCGACTGTGTCCTGGGCCATGGTCAAGAGTAGAGCATCGTTATAGGTCACAGGCTGCCCTTGTGAGACCCAGTTAATATTTGACGCATTGCCGAGGTAAGTGTCAATAGATTTTACGTCGTCCAGCGACTTTAACTGGTAGTCTGCGCTCTGGCATACCGGTGCTGGCACGCAAGAGTCGAATTGATGGGAGAAAAGAGGGTCGCAACCACCTAGACAGTATGCGCCGACACCGCATTGTCCGTATTCTATAACACGGAACTGTCAGTCGCGTGTTCAGACGCTCCAAGTTGGAATTTTATGGCTGTGACGTACGAGAGCAGCAGGGCGCCTCCTGGGGGCATAGATTCCCGGGACCGCACGTGGGAGTATCGGCGAGGACGAGAGGTGATGAGAGGATGGCTGCAAGCGCAGCAGCGGCGAAGTAGCGCAGCATTAGAGCGACGGTGGTCGTCTGTCGAACGGGTGATGTCGATTATGGATGCAGAAATTTAGACAGACGGTGGCGCTACAATTGCAGAGAGCATAAGGTTCAATGCAGCTGGACGGCTATTACTCGTGGCAAGTTTTGATGCTGAAACGCGGTGGAGGATTAGGGTAAGGATTAGCAACGAATGACGGCCAGGAGCCAAGGGCGAATGTTTCCCCTTGGGGTAGTGTGGCTGTAGGTAGTGAACGTGGGTGTTAGTATTAACAATAGTAAAGGAAAAGAAGGATACAAGAAGCAACAGCGAGGAATGTACAAAGCGGAAAGAGGAATGGGGATGAGGTTAGGAGAGAGGGAGCGAGGGAGGCATCAGCCGGGCCACACCCCAAGTTGGCCCAAGTGGAGGAGCGAAAGAATTTGAGGAGAAGGATGGGGCTATTCCGCTTTGCGCCAGGGGATGGCTGCAGAGAGGCAAGCGGTTGCCGTCTTGGCCAACGCCCATGCATGACACGAACGCCACAGCGAACCGGCGGGCGCCATACGGAGCTTTTATGATTGGCCCGACACTGCTGATTGCATGCGCTGATTAAGAGAGTTGCGGTATTCAGTATAGCGAGGCATGATACATTTCCTCAATATCCGCCTTCATGCGTTTATTCATCCCTACTGCTCGTCATTGGCCTGCGCCGCTTCCTTCCGCTTAAGCTTGTTCTTCCTTAAAACTTCCTCAACAGAGTTAGTCCCGTGTTCTTGCCACCACCTGCCCGCCTAGAATCTCAACGTAATGTTACTTTTTTTATTCTTTCTTTTTAAATTTTTTTTTTGGCTTACTCATTAAGTATTCCGGTTTAAGCATCATACAAGGCCACGAGCAGGACCGTATTTCAAGTATTCCCGGTCTGCTTTCGATGGATCGAAGTGCCCATGTCATCTTCCATGGAATCGAAACGATGTGGAATGGGTCGTGCGTACCGGTGCCGTATCGAACGATACTCTAATTATCGACTGACAGCTGCCTGAGAATTGCCGTACGGGACGCAATGCGGAGGGCGCCGCGGCTGCTGAGTAGAATACCCTAATGCCAAATCGTCACAGCGGACGTAGTGGTTTCGGTTCAGAAAAATAAAAGAAGATAATACTGGTGAGCTCCCACGCGAACGAAGACCCAAGCCTGTTCTCAATTCCGAGACATCGCAAAGCGCCATCCGGACATCCGGCATCTGTGAGAACAGAAAAACACACAGAATCATCGGTTCGTGTTATCAACGTAAACGAGGCTGAAGTAACACGCCTTTCGGTTTTAACATGGTGAATACACCTCGATTCCTCCCTCCGGATGAACGAGACCCCCCTATGCAACGGTAGCGTCCTACCGTCAAGTGATCCATGCACTAGCAAAATAACAATCCCAACTTAATCCGATTGGTTCTATTAGGCTAGGTCTTATCGATAACCGTAGGACGAATTGTACTGAAGCGGGACGGCACACGTCGAGGACTGCAGCAAACAAGACGGTGTGTTGCAGCGGCAATCATTCTCATGCGGCTCTACACTCCTGAGTTCAATATACTGGTCTGATATTATTTAATAGCCTCCTCTTCCTACATTCCTAACACTGTGATGGCATGGTTTCGAGACCTCCGAAATGTGAGGGGTGTCTGGAGACGCGTTAATATGAGACAATCAAACCTAGCGCAGCTACTCGCAATAACTTTATCATTCTCGTCATGCTTTAATATTCGAATTCGACTTGTGGTTTCCCTCAACCTCCTCTCTATGCCCCTCCGTTGCGGTGGGCTCTCCTTTATAACCCTAGATGGAGTACTATGCTTGGAAATGCTGTCCATTTGAACGCTTCGAAATTAATGGAAACCAGTATTCACGTGCACCAAATGTCGGATAAATATGCAGTGGCAGTTAAAAGTGGTGAAATAATGAGCACAAGAATCACTGAGAGTTACGGCTTCCGGTTGACATGATTTAGATCTATAATGCTCCTCAAGTGCTCCCAATAATTTAAGGCTCCTATCGATTTTTAGTTCCCATTAGTTGTAGCGCTAAGCACATTCAGCGCATGTTAGAGTCCAAATTCTCTCTCTCGTCTCTCCTTTCATTCCACATTTTATTCTCCGTCCTTTAATCATAAAGTATAGATAGGAGCTATTCTAGTCCACTATTAGGAATTTACTAGGGTTTCTAGAGTTTTAAGCCAGTCTATTACCTATGGGGCGTTAATCTAATCTGGCAAAATCATACCAAGCATATTATTACAAAACTAAGCTTAAACCAGGCACAGCCACCCCAACATTTGGCCCTTCGCTGGGCAATCTCGTCAGCGTGGCTACAGATGAAAAGGCCTTAAAATCAGTGGATAATCCCTTCAAATTAGGCAACCTTTTCACCAGCACACATTCAACCAGTAATCCTTTAGCATTGGGGCTACTGGTGTTTCCGGTGGCGGAGCGCATTTGCAAGCTCGCTCATTATTATTGCATTTGCGCTGGTGGGCCAGTTACCATTTAATCCAAGCGGTATCGTAATCGCCACCTTCTCATACCTTTTTATGGGGCCTTGATATGCCCCGCAAGATTTCCTAGGTTAAGCATGAGCAAATGTGTGACTCATCTACCGCTTTTGCGCCAAAAATTAGATTAGTGGAACACAGTTGTGCTGCCTAGTGTGGTCTAGTAGTATTACCGAGTAGCTTGAAGCGAAAGGCATAAATCCGCGTCGAGGGAAATGAAAATGCGCATTGACGTCCAACCTCAATTGTTTAAGTCATCGCTGTTCTCCCTCTGAGTGAGTCCATTACAGCTGTCAACTAAGTTCCCCGACAATCTTGACCGCTATTCTTGCAATCAGACCTCCTTCTAGCCATCAGACGAACTTGTCATTCTTCTATTGAGATACGATGTCCCGCCTCCTCAAATATGCCACGTGCGGAAACAAGCTGTCGGCCGGACATACCCTGATCTAGCCCTGATATAGTAGTGATCGGCACCAGGTCGACACAGGCAGATCCCGGTATATGTGGCCTGCGAGGTCCGCTATGCCGGTTACCGCCGTCTCGTTGACATCGTGAACAAGGTGAAGGCAGCCGCCGAGAGCAATAGACTGTTGTCCGCAACTCAGGCATCCAGCGCAAGCTCCATCGTAATCACGTATGTTTCAGCCTGGCTAAACTTTAGAGATCGTTCACTGATAAAAGTAGTTTGATGCTTACCTAAGTCCGCAAGATCCCGATGAACATAGCACCGTTGTTGCACAAGATCCTCAGGGAAAGGAGGTTGCGATTGGACATGTCACTTCCGAACGACAGGTAACGTCCGCCTTTAGCTGCGCTCGAGGCACGATGAGTTGACTAACCACGCACGGATGGCGCGCTAAGCGTAGAGGTGATTAGACGGACCTTTGTTGTTAAGTGGAAGTGGAGATATTGGCACCTAAGTAGTAAACAATGTAACAAAATTTTATGATACCACTTCAGCCCTCCATTTATAACTTCTCTATTCGGTTCAACGCTTCGTAAGGGTGAACATTTTCACAGAAAAGGTTGCAAGTAGGGGTGTTGCAGCGCCTCTAAAGCCGTTGGCCTCTTGCTGGGGTCGATAACGAGCAAGAATTCAATAAAGTCCAGTAGTTGCGGCGACACGGGGGGATCCGAGAGTCGTTGCAATTCCTCCCGTAAAGTGCCTATTCTGATGAGCTCCGTGCCGTCATGAGGGTTCACCATGACTGCTAATTGTTCCGCAAGCTCGAACTCCTCCCTATAGGCCTCAGAATCGACAGGTTGACCCACCGGGCCGAGAAGACGGATGATTTTCGCGATGCACCACGCTTCGGCGAATCCTTCGATTATCTTGTCTCGAGCTCCGAAGATCGTTTGCGGGGATAATCGATGTGCCAACTTCGACATTAGCTTGCGGCGAAATTGCAGAATGAGAGAACTAACCGTAACACCGAGTGACCATACATCCGAGCAATGCTGACACCCTAAACCTCGCCACACCTCAGGTGCCCGACATGGCAGGCTCTGGACACGTTGAGTAGAACCCTCGGAAATCACTATGCATATCAGCGCTCTCAACGGATACGGAAGTAGCTGTAGCACTTACAGTTCCCTAAATCTCCCAATTTAGCAATTGGCGAAGGGCTATCGATGTTGGAGACGAAGATATTATTTATAGAAATATCTAGCCGTTTAGTACCGCGGATATTAGCGACAGAATAAAGCTTACCTGTATGGACAGCATTAAGCACTTTGAAAACGGTCAGAGCCGACAGTGCCGCTTTGAACACGACTCTAGGCAGCCTTTGGTCACTTCGGAACACGTTGGCTGGCGTCGATCGCAAGTCATGATCCATCCATTCGAATACCAAGTATATCGGGTCTTCTTGAGCTTCATTTTGCCGTACAACATCATAGAGAGTTCGAATATGTGGACATGAGGCGATTTCAGGGTTCCGGTAATTGCGGTATTCACGCTTCAAGGTAAAGATCTCATCTTTCGTAATAGCAGATTTCACCACAGCCCTAGAGCGATAATAAGCGGTCAATTCTTGATGTACATTAGAGCAGAGACTCATGCCATTCTGCTTGGATCGAGAGGCTAGGCACCACTCTGGCTTTAAAGACCGTGGAACCTTTTAACTGTTCCAACAGCTCATATTTCCCCTTACCCCCTCGGAGAACTTGTCCAATGCGCAGCGCCATGTCATGCCCAAAGCGCGCAGAAAAACGAAAAGAATTGAAGGAGGAAGGGAGTCAGGGAGCGGTGCCCTTTATTTAGCTTAGTCTCGTGCCTCCGGCCTGGCCAGGGTCTGGCAACTTTAGAATCTGAACTGAGGTCTTGGCGTCAGTTCAAATCAGGAGCTCGAAGCTCCTCATTTGAATCTGAAGGCTTCAGATTGCACACGTCCGTGCAACCCGTAGAGCCACAGACGCGTGTCAAATCGGGAAGGAACGCGTTCGTTCTGCCAGACTTTCAGTTCAGATTCAATCTGACGCTTTTGCAACCGAACGACCCCTTAGTCTGAGCTTCTGAGGTAACTAGTCTCTAGCATTCGTAGGTGTCTAAGGTTCGGAAGGTGGCTTAGATGCTGCTAGTGTGCTTCTAGCGGTTTCGTCTACACTAGATCCTAAGGCGTTTTGCAGTCGTATCGCCGGCGTATTACCGTCAAATGCAGGTGTCGATCTTATCTTCGGAGGCATTATAGAAAAATTAAACCAGCTATCCTTCCAAGGGGATTGGTAAGGATTCAAATGTAAGGTAAGAATATAGATAGGGAGTCCAATTAATAGAACAATAGGGTATATTGTATAGACAGACGAATCCTTAAGGAAAAGGAGGAGTCTGTGTGCGAGGTAAGGAAGGGTTTTCCCTAGGCACGTCCAGCGCACGTGCCTCACAGGCGAGTCGCCTCGCAGCTATAAGTTATCTCATAAATCAGACCCCCGGGAAGAAATTGCGCCACGGCGTGGCGCTAAGGGCTAGTGCTGCGCTTGTAGAGTCCTGCAAACTCCTGAGCTAATAAGATTACCTTACCCTAGTCCTGTGGACTCCTACAAACTCCTAAACCAATTAAATTACACTAAAAAGAATTTCTCCCTGAGGGTCTAAGAGCTTATAGGTGCCCTTTATATAAGAACTTATTATTTCTTATTAGGCGATAACTCTTCTATTATAACGCTATATCTTATACCCTAAATTAACTCCAAAATATTTGCAATTAGAATTAATTAAAAGCTATTTATTTACTCTATCTAATTAAGAAATAATAGATGTCGCCGGCCTAATATATGTACCCCTACCTAATAATTCGCAAAGTCCTTTATCTAGCGCCCCTTTTAGCCCTCTTCTACCTCCTAATAAACACCCTAACGGACACCTAGATGAATATTCTAACAGTAATATAGATTACCTTAATAATAAGCTTAATAGCAACGCTATTAAGGCTCTTTAGCCTTCCTCTAATAAACCTTTTCCTACTCGCGGTTAATATAATATAAGCTCTAAGGAACGGCAGTCTACGTAATTTAAGCTATAATAGGTAGCTAATACACTCTGCCGCGTTTAATAGAGTTTTTAAACCTTTATACTTACTTAGGCTAGGGTAGAAAAGGGTAAAGTAGTTATAATTTAGCACCTCTAATATGCCTAACTATAATAGCAATAGTATATACTAATGCGTGCTATAGACGATCTATATATAAGGGACATCTACTAGCGTCCTTCTTTAACAGATTCTTTTACTATAAAGCTTAATAATCTTATCCGTTAGCCCTACTTTAGTTAATTTAATTATACTATAGACCTAGAGACACTAGACTTTAAGCTAGCCTTTAAAATTATCTAAGAGGTTGCTCTAATATGGTACGCTATTCTTTTAAAGCTTATAAGTAATTAGCGCGCCTACTAAGCTAGTTACAACACTATACCTTAGTCTAATGCGTTATCTAGGCGATTATTTGCTATTACTAGTATAGTATATTATTCTCGGGCTAAAAAGCGATCTAGCTTCCTCTCTTTAATACTAGATATCTATTTAATAGGCTCTAGTATAAAATAGTAAGTAATTAAGACTCTATTAGGGCTTAGAATATATTATAGTTATTATTAGGCTAGTTAGTTAATAGTTAAAGTTATTAAGGAGGCAGAGGTACTATACCTAACTCCTATAAACTCCTGTAAACTCCTAGGCCAATTAGCTAACTTTCTTAGAGATAGCTCCAGCGTTAAGCGTTTAGTAAGCAGGCAGTAATTATCTATAATAATATTAATTTTAAGGACAAAAAACGTAATAAGGTTATAGGCTATATAGCTATAATACGGGCAATAACGACGGCGGCTATTATTCTTTGCCCTAAGCTACCACCTTTAGGTTTACATTAAGGTATACACGATCTAATAATACCACTTAGGCTTAAAGATATACTAAATGCCCCTAGTATATCTAGTAAAGATAATAGGATTAAGGTAAATATTACATAAAGCCTTATATTAGATGCACTTAAGAGAATTTATATAGATAGCATTAATACTATATTTAGAGATAGTAATTACTATCCTAAAATGCTGAGTATATATTACCTTCCTGTAAATAAGACTACGTTCTAGCAATTTGGCGCTATATTTAAGGATAAGGGTATTATTAAAGGTATATATAGCGTCCACAAAAGTATATTTCTAGACCAGCTTAGTTTATATACACTAAAAGATCCTACTAAAGCTAGAGCTATCTATAATAACTTCCGTAATTAACTCTGGCTTATCTATAGAGACTAACTTATAGCAATCTATATTAGGGCTGTTAAAAATAAGTAAACCTAGGCTTACTGACTATATAACCGACGGAATTAGCTTCTTAGTATACCTATATAGTTCTATATCTAGATAAACTTACTAAATATTATTGTCCGTACGCATTAGGCACCTATTATTTCTAAAGAGGAGGCTTATTATTACTTACGAGCTAATACTACTATATAGGGTTGCAGTTAGTATAGTTAAGAGAATGCTAAATATTACCTAATGGAACTAATTATTGCGTAGGGCTTTACGGCATATATAGTTGCATTATTCTATATAGTAATATAATATAAGGGCTACCTTATTACCTCTAGCAGAGACTTCTTTAAGTAAATAGACTACGTTACCGACGCTATTAGTTCTCTTACACTAAATTAATTTTTGGAACTTGTTAAAGATGTCCGTCTAGCCGCCTTTATATTAGATATATAGAATAGCAATAGCTCTAATAAGTAACTGTATAACGATATTAAATTCCGGATAATATATTATATACTTTAGGAGGTTAAGCTATTTCTAACTATTTAGTATGCTGTTAAATATACTAATATAGGCATACTAAGGCACTTTATTAACCCTCTTATTATCTACTTTTTTAGCGCGTCCTAGCTTAACTATAGCCGCGAGATGTTATTCTATTAATGGAATCTCTCCTTAGTAAATACTCCTAAATTATAGCATGCAATACTATCCTTTAGGCTTATTAACTGGCCTAGTAGGGTTATTATACATAAAGCAATTAACCTTAGGCTTAAGCATCTTAACAGTAGCTATAAGATTGAGATAAAGTGTTATAAGAACTTAACCTATAATATAGATATTATATTTAACCAAGTATATCTATCTAATACTTAGGTTAGAGCGTTACGTAAAAGAGTAGAGGCTATATTTAGCGAGTATATGCCTAGGACTTATACTACTGCTACTATACTACTAGATATGTTTTTACTTACTTATACCCTCTTTACTTTAAATTTAGCTAAACCGCGAAGTACTAAATAATTGGCTAGTAGGAAGTTTTTTAATTCTTATAATATCTTATAAGAAGGCATTAAGGTGCTAGCGGATAAAGTTAATTAGTTTAACTAGTAGCATATCTAATAATTAGGTATGCTTAGGGGGTCATACCCTTCTAATACCCTAGATAATCTTAATAGATTTGCTAATATAGAAGATTATGCTAACTAGGTTAGGGAGGGGTTGGATAGGGTTATTAATCTAATAATTAACCTTATAATAATTAATATAATTAATTTTATAGGAATTAGAGTAGCTAACTAATCCCTAAACTCCTATAAACTTCTATAAACTCCTATAAACTTCTATAAACTCCTATAAACTCCTAAACCAATTAAATACCTATATTTATTAATACTCTAAACCAGTATACCTGCAATAACTCCCTTAGGTTAAATTTATCTAGTTCTTAAACTCCTATGAACTCCTATAAACTCCTAGGCTAATTAAATGCCTATGTTTTTATTTAACTAGGCTAACTAATCTATATAAACTTGTGCACGAACCTATACACAACCTTTTACACGACCTTTTACATGACCTTTTATATAAACTTTTATATAAACTTTTATATAAACTTTTATATATAAGGCAACAATAAAACCTAGCAACTATATTTAACCACCATCTACCTATACTACCTATTAGATAACTCCAGGGCTTCTATAACGCCTTATAGTTAGGCCCGCACTAAATAGTGCCGTTGTTTAGGATTACCCCTTAGATTAATATAGCTGGATTAAAGCTTACCTGCAAAGGATACTTTATAGTTTAGCCCGCACTAAACAGTATTATTATTTAGGTTTTACCCCTTAAATTAACGCAGCCGGATTAAAGCTTACCTATAAAGAATATACTATAAAAGCCGCTACTTTAGCTTACCGGAGTGCTAGAAAGCAACGCTAACCCCCTTTCCCCCCCTCCCCCTTATACCGTAATGCCACTACCACTAGGACCTAGTGGTGGACCACTAGACGACTTATACGCCGCTAAAGACCTTAGCCTAGGAGGTGGGGACGAGGGATCCTTAGGGTCCTTATGCTTCCGTTTTAAAAGGCTACACCTATTAAAACGGGCCGCTACTTGGCAGCGAGCGCAGGTGTCCCTAGGCCTACTTACCTACTATATACCCTTTTTAGAGTATACCTAACACTCCTTACCTAAGGCTTAGTAGGCAGTATATCGCTTACTACCTACTAACTCTACCCCTAACTCTGTCTCTATTATCCGGCTAATATAGCCCTAGTTTCTCCACTTATTTAGCCCTATAGCCGCCAACTCCGCCGCTAACTGTAACTACTATTTGCCTTAGGCGGTAGGGGCGTACGCGGCAGTTGCCTTACCGTAGGGGGCCTAAGCCTATAGTAGGTGGATAGGGTCGGCGTACTAAGTAAGGGCAAACCTGGCGGTAGTAAGGGCTAGTAGCGGGAGGGCTGGTAATAGGGGGAGGGCTAGGGTAGGAGTAAGAGCTAGGGTGAGAGTAGGAGTAAGAGCGGGAGCTAGGGCCAGTAATAGTAATAGTAGTGGTGGTCTATAAATATATTTAAGCTAAGTATATACTATATAGTTATTAATACTTACAGCTCCTTTCCTAACTCCCTACCGCCAAACTATTTATCCTTATTGTTATTGTTGTTGTTGTCATTAGCGGCAGCGGCGGCAGGTGGTGGCGGCGGTGCTACTATTGCTGTTGCTGTTGCTACTACTGCTGCTATTACTACTACTACTGCTATTAGGAGGGGAGGGCGGTAGTAAGGGTAAGGGCGCCTATTAAAACCAGTTAGTTATATCTTATAGTTAATAGTTAGAGTTCTAATACTAACTATATTTTAACTTAGATTCTACTAAACCAAAGCTAGTAATAACGAAGGAGGGCCGTAGCCCGTAGTATTCTCTCCTTATTAAAGAGGACGTTTAGGGGGTATATACACACCTAGAGAGTAGGAGGAGATATTTTAAAAGCTTTTTATTAAAAGCTTTAATAGGAGATGGTTAATAGGTGTAAGTATAAAGAACAATTTTAAAGTAGTTAAAGATATTATTAAACAAAATTAGAATTTTAATTTATATTTACTTTAAACTACTATAAACTCCTAGGCCAATTAAATAACGTACTATCTCCTATAAACTCCTATAAACTCCTAGACTAATTAAATATATTCTATATATTAATACGAAAGTTCTTTAAACCCTTTAGAGTTGCTTGCCTTATACGCCCTTTCTTTAAAATAGGTGTAAAGGTTAGTATTTTATTAGTATTTAAATCTCTCTTTACTAACGGCAACCGATATATTAATAGGGTCATTAGGTTTATATTTTTACGCCTCTACCTTTATCTTTTTTAACTAGGAGTAGCGCTTTTCTATATATTTAATATATTAATAATTGGCTACTAGATATTTAACTAGCTACTATTAGGGCTATGCCTAGCGATGTTTACTCTTAAAGTATAAGCTTGTTTAAGCTGTTTTATAGCACGCTAAATACCTTCTAGTACACTATTAGGTAGGATAGGTATAGTTAGTAATAGCAATACTGGCGTACTAATAACTCTATTAACCTATTCTTCTAGTTATAAGGTTAATGGCGGTGTACTAACTCTCGCTATATTTAATGACGTACGCTTATTTACTTTAGCCGTCTTAATTATACGCAACTATATAGCCCTTAATACCTCTCGTCTTATAACCTATATAGTAAGAGTGTCGTCCCTTTTATAAATAGTTACGGCGTAATTAGATACACTAGTACGAGATTCCTAACTATACTGGCCCTATAGCTCCTATAGCTGCTATTATTACTTTCTTGCATATTTTATATCCTTTATCTTAGTATATAAATTATTAACCTCCCTAATAAAGTACTAAAGTTGCTCTACTAATAGTTACCTAGATTCCTCTCTATAAGGCTATATCTAAAGTAGAGGAGCTTTAGTATAGAGATAATTAAAGGTTAGTGTGTCCTAAAAGTCTAGTCTTAGTTTATATATATACGCAAGCTGCTAATAGTATATTATATCTATATACGCAGATAGCGGTATAGGGATATGCCTATATATACTGCTATATAATACTTCTACCTATATAGTTACCCATTTATTAATAAGAGTTAGGGTAAAGTAAGCTCGCGTACTATTTCTTAGCTAAGTAATTAGTTGTGGGATATCCGGAGCCTAAGTAAGAGTTAAAAGCAGTGCTAGATTGTAACGACTGTAATATTAATCTGGTAGTACGTGGGTAACCTAAACTTATAGTAGTAACTGATCCTTACTAAGGTAAGTTAGAAAGGCCTTTTAATAGTATATACCGTTAATCATTTCCATCTATATAGCTAATAGCCTAGCGCGATAAGATATCTCTGCCTTGCTCTAAAATCTAGTCATTATAGCTTTATTAATAGGAGTAGGAGCCTAGCTTAAAGCTAATATCTAAGAGGAATCATTTTCCGTGTCACTTGCATCGCTAGGCGTATAGCCGTTGGCTAGTTAACTACGCGCTATTGCTTAATTAGCTAGTAGTCGATTCTAATATAGCCTGCGAGTAGTCTTCTAAGGTGCGTCTAGTTATAACTATAGCTGTTTAATTTCTGGTCTATTAACACCTTCCGTATTAAAGGCCCAATACGGTAAAAATATATAACCTTTACTAGTCCGACTATAGCCCCGTCTACCGCAACTAAGACGCTACTAATAATCTATAAGACTCTTTATAATTAGAAACTTCTAAAGCGCTACCTATTTAATATCTGGGACATTAATACCTATGTTAAGAGAAGTTGTTGCCACTATAATCCTTATAGACGATAAGATTTTCTTAAACTCTTTATATTAAGTAGTATAATTATACTCTTAAATATATGCAGTATATACCTAGACTACATTAGTAACGCAACGAGCTTTACTATCGGCATTGGTAGTATACTATTTATTAGGTGTAAAGGTTAAAGTTTTTGTAAGGAGTGCTCTTTAGAAGTATACTACTACTTCTTAAATGGACTGACGACCGTCTATAAAGACAATCGTCTTTGGTATTTACTCTAGGACTGCGGTATCTAAATTTATATACGCGTTTAATAGGAAGTATAATACGTTCTATAAATCTACCTTACCTTTACTAAGCGGTAGTACGCAGATTAAGATATTGGGGCGATTTATAGAAGTCCTAATAACCTTAGTCTAGTATATACGGTCACCTATAGAGCGAAAACCGGCGTTGCTAAGAACTAGTTGTTCTGCCTCCTTATTAAGTATAGCAGAATAACTAAACCAAATTATATCCTAATAAAGTATTGTCTATAGCTCGCCTAATATTATAAACGTCGGTTGGAACGATTCCTATTACTTTACTAGATAACACTTATTAATTATAATAAGTCTAATCCTAGCTTATAGTTTTGGGCTCTTTAATGCATTCTGGAAAGGCTTTAATAAGGCCTGCTTAGGACTAAGAAGTACGTATATATACACACTATCCTTTACTTTTTTAATTAGGGCCTTATCTAGGCTCCTACCCTTAGTAGTAATAAGATATAGATTAGAACTATTAAGCTTCCAGATATTATCTAACTATTTATTACTAAGCTTGCTTAGTGGGACTATCTAGATAATAATCTTGCCTGTTAAAATTAAAAAAGTATAAAAAATAAGACTCTTTCTAAAACCCATGCGTGCAATAAGAAGTATATTACCAAAACTAAATATTAGACGTCTTAAGGTACGTATCTATTTGAAATAAGGGGTTTAAGGGCGGCCTCCTAGGTTTATATGCCGGAGTATTTGCTTAAGATATACTTTTAGAACGGCTATTTGCAACGGAATATTTTTCTTATACTAAGCTTCCTTAATAATAGATGGCAATTCTTCTAGGTCTATTAAGCTGATTACTGTAATATAACCTAGTTATAGTGTTAAACGTAGACGAATCTCTACCCCGCCCGCCCTTGTTTTCTGCTGACCCTTATACCATTTCTTCCTATAATTGCGATTTTGTTTAGGTATCTAATTGGCCTAAGAGTTTATAGGAGTTAAAAAGAATATAAATTAGCTGTGCTTTAATTGGTAATAGGTGGTATATATAGAGGAATAACGCTAGATACGCCTTAGGGTCCTATATATAAGCGATCTAATTGGCTTAGGAGTTCGCAGAAGTTCATAGGAGTTTGAAGGAGGTTATAGGACTTAGCTAACAACAAAAGTAGACATAGTATAGTTGTGGTGTAGATAGTAGTAGAAAAAACGGTTTATAAGTGTTGTAAATATTTAATTTTAAAATATGGTTAAGGTTTTGCATAATATATCTTATACCTTTAACTGCGTTATAATTAGCTTTTATATATATAGAATTAAAGACTATTACCTTAAGATTAAAATGCATTAAATAAAGCATTAATAACTGTTAGTGGGGCCTTTATAGAGCCAGTTAAAGTTAAAATGCGCAATTTAAAACATTTAAATTTTACCAAAGCGACGCCTATAAGCTCTTAGACGCTCCACTGAAGATTTTGTTGGGTAATAGGGGTGCGCAGGGGGCTGAAATTAGTGCGCTGTTCTAATTGGTCTAGGAGTTAGGGCGCTATTCTAATTGGCTTAGGAGTTTGCAGGCGTTTTAGAGGGTCTATGCGTTATCCCGTGTTACGGAACAAATCTTCTGCGGAGCGTCTGATTTATGAGATAAGCTACAAGGGGGTAACACGAACGGGTCGGACGGCCCTCCCTGCTAGTATGCTAGCAGAATAATACAGCCCAACCATTTTGCAAAGGTTCGCTTATTTTGATAACATACTAGC
>Ga0307515_10009793_pt1 | contig 18462 bp, 1 predicted proteins | sample 17_EM_MG_FD_194513 | JGI IMG/M metagenome (GOLD analysis project Ga0307515, IMG submission 194513) | Populus trichocarpa ectomycorrhiza microbial communities from riparian zone in the Pacific Northwest, United States - 17_EM | ecosystem: Host-associated > Plants > Roots > Unclassified | place...
AGCTTTACAGCATACTAGGTATTAATTAAGGTAAAGGCATTTACTCTAGAGCCAGCTAAGGTAGAGGTTAAAACTTAATATCTATTGCGGAATAAAGTATAAGGGATAGTGCAGCTTCTTCTACTAACTAGCTAACCTAGATTAATATGTAATATATTAATCCCTTTTAACCCTAGAGAGGAGTCTTTTTCTAAGATTCCTCTTTTTCTGACTCCGTATTATCCTCCTAGATTAATAAAACCTTATCCGCTTTTGCCTTTATTGGGCAGTTCCTTATAGGGTAGCCCTTTTAACCGCACGAGAAGTAAGCCCCTTAATTACTAAGGGCCTATATATGGGGGTCGCTATAGGTAGGCCGAGTAAGCGCTTAGCCCGCAGTAGGGCTAGCTGCACGGCTAGTCGCTAGGTTAGTGGCCGGCGTAATAGGCGTTATAGGTTATACTGGGGTATTGCGGGCCGTTCTTGCATTGCTTATAACTTAATTTAGGGGATTCCTAGCCTTTATCCGGTTAGCTCGTGCCTTAATTTAATAGAGGCCTTAGTTAATAGCTAGGCAGTAGTCCGTAAGTTCTTTTAATGTTTGTGTAGTAGTAAAAGCTAGTAGTACGGCCCGCTGTAGATCTAGGATAAGCTTATTAAAGAGGTCTAGAAGTAGGTCTTCCTAGGGAATCTAGGCTTATCCGGCTAGGTGTAAAAAGCGGGTCTAAAAGGCTGAAAAGGTTTCCGTTGTTTTTATATTTAGACTTTTATAGCTAAGGCGGGCGTTCTGTACCCTGAAAGGGTCCTTATAGATAGAAGATAGATAGTTAATTATTTCTTCTTTAGAGAGGAAGGGCTTTACTAAGTCCTAGGCGTATCGCGGACGTAGATGCGTCTATGCATCTCCGCCGGTACGGCCAAAAACGTAGGCCATTTTGGCTTAAGTAGTAGGGAAGTAGTCCGCATTAACTTTAAGCTTGTCCTGTAATTAAAGCTTCTAATTATTAAATATAGGGTCGGCTCCGTCTGTAAGCAATGGGGGGTCCGCGACCTTTGCGGACCGCAACGATCCTAATGCTGTACGTTAGGCTAGGGCCTTAAGGACTATAGTAAGTCTGTTTAATAGGTCCTCGCTAGATATAAGGGTGCTTTTAGTTTTAAGCAGTTCTTATAGCCGTTTAATTTTAGCATTAGCTGCTGTAAGCTCTGCTTAAGGGGTTAAGACATTAATTATTTCTTCGTCTAAGGCGTTTGCGGGTCCTACAGCTGCTTTACCTACTACTGTGTTTCGTGGTATAGTACTAGGGTGTTAGGTAATTCCGGGTAATTTCTTTAGGGGTTTTGGTCTGTGCGTGTCTTATAGGTCCTTTTCTTAGGGTTCTGTTCTTTTCCTTTAGGTTCTGTCCTTGGGGTCCTATTCTGTGTCCTTATCCTATTTGTGGTCCTGTAGATATATTTAAGTTCCTTCTTAGGAAGAAAGGGTGGTTTAAGCTTTAGATAATGTTAGCGACTTAGTTAATTGAGGCATAAGTACGGTATAAGGGACGTGCAAGCCTATATAATTGGATTGTCTATAAACGAGAATCTAAAGCTAAAGAAAAGGAAAGGAAAGGATAAGTAGTAACGCGAGGAGTTATATACGATTCCTAGTCACGTGAGAGTTACGTAAGCCCTGTGTCTACCATAACGTCTACTATAGTTGCCGCTTTCTGCTAGTGCCGTAATAGTATTAGCACCTTATCCTAAATAAGCAAAGAGGTACGGCGTAAAAGCTTAGTAAGATTTAACCTTTTAGAGATATTATAAGTAGACTCTTTATATAGATTAATAGGTATCCAAAAACGGGAGTAGGCAGTACGGCCATTGGGTAGTAGGAGGGCTGTAATGCTAGAAGAAGCTATATAAAGAATAATTTTACTACGTAAGCTATAGTAGTAGCAAAAGCAGTAATAGAGAAACGTTTTACTAATACTTATAGGGCCCTAGAGAAAGAAGCGGGCCGTTTATAGATCCGCATTTATAGCGGTAATAATAGTATTAAAGCAGGCTACCTAATCCGTATTTAGCTACTAGTGTAGCTTAGTAAACTAGCGTTCTTCCTCTATAGAGTTATATTATAGTAGCTCCGCTATAAAAAGTGGGGTACTTTCCTCCATAATAACGCCCTACTAGTGCTAAAACTAGGGCAGGCTATAATCCGTAAGTATTTTTTACTAATTTGTAAGTATCTAAAGATAAAGTATAGGCCGTAATTAAAATAGGCGTTATCGTCCCCGGTAACTATAGGAGGAGTATTAGGTTAGTAGGCCAAAAAGTAAGGTAGACTATTATAGATAAACTATTTAAAGCGGTTCTATAAAGTAACTAGCTCTATAATAGGGCCGTAAAGTAAAGTAATTATAAATAAGGAGCGTAGCTAGGCGCTAATAGTAAAAATAGCGGCCTCTATTAAGTAATTAATCTACTTATAGTTATCCTTTAGTAGCCTTAAGGCTATATAGGCGGCTTAAAGGGTTAGATAAATTATACTAACAATAGTCCAGAGGTTTTTAAGGGAGGTAGGGCCGGAAACAGACGTTAGTAGTAGCCGTAAGTAGAACCTCTTATCTATAATAGGGCTGCAGTAATATATACGGCCTATTACAGTACCTTATTAATAAGGACGCTACTCCTGGCGCTTTATATAAAAGATATACCGCTTAAGGAAGTCTTAATATAGCTAGTTACGGTTATCCTTATGCTCTACGTTATACTTAAAAAAGGCCGTTAAGGTAGAGTAAAAGAGCTTAAGGCGCTGCTAAATCTTTTATATAGACTAGTCCGGCTAAAAGTATATAGGCTGCTCGCCTAGAAGGTGTACCATAAGCTAGATTATAGGGGGAAACTCTTTATAAATAGGAAACTTAAATAGCCGCTCTATGGCCTTAGAGGGGCTAATATAACGGCCCTATAAATACTAGCTTACCTTATTACCGTCTATAAGCCATAAAATGATACGGTCGTTTCCCTTATATATATACTTATAGATATACTTAACGGACTTTATGGAGGCATAGACCTTAATATTTATATACGCATGATACTTTATAGTTAGATATAGAGAGTATGGAATAATCTAGTAGTTATCTATTTTAAATATAGCTCTCCCTAGTAAGCGGACAGACTATAACCATAGACTATTACAACAGCGGTATTTTAGATAGCCGTCCTTATATATAATAGTAGTAGGGTTAAAAGGTATAGGGTACCGCTTTAAGTAGGTTAGCGGAAGGCCTATCCCTAGGGTAACTATATAGGGAGCTTGCGGATTCTAGGAGCCGTAAGGGCTATAAACTATTATCAACTTTATAATTTTAGTAAGACGGTTAATAAGATTATCCTTTAGCTACGGAAGCTCCGCGGATATAAAACGGTTGATAATAGCTAGGTTTAGCAGCCTATCGCGGTTATACGGATATAGGAAGGGCAGCAGGTATAAATAGGGCAGGCCCTATTTTTAGTACTTAATAGTTTAAATAGAGCTACAGTACTAGCTAAAGATCTACTTCCGTTTTAGGTTATAAAAGAGGTAGGTAAGCTTTATATAGAAGACGCGTATAACCAGATCGGGCCTATCTATAGCAGTCTAGCTAGGTAGTAGCTCGCGGGTAATCTTATCCTACTTAGGGTTGGCAGTAAACGTAAGAAATATACTTAAACGGCCGTATTTATGGACAATAGCTATTAAATCCTAATAGCACTGCTTAATAAAGCAATCTCCGCTAAGGAAACTAGATAAAAGGACTACGCGGTAGCCTAATAATTTAGGGTCTAGATTATGGCGGGTAAAAGTATCTGTAATGCTATTATATAGAGGGTTATTTAGTTAGAGCGGATCTAGGTAAGCTTATTCGAATTATATAGCGTCCATATATCTATAACATACTACTAAAATAGCTAGCAGTAGGTAAAAGGGACTAACCTAGAGTTATTACGGATGTGTAGGTAGAACTAAAAGTATACCCACTAGGTTAAACGGTCTCACTAGCGGGCTTAATTAGAGTTGCGTAGCTAGAGACCCTAGTACTAGCTAGTATTACTATAAGGGAAGAGTAGTACGTAGTAGAGCGGTATATATACGGTATGCGTTAGGTTAATATAGTAGTACTATAGTTACTTATTAGGCGTATAACGCTCCGTAAGCATAATATTACGGAAGCTAGTATTACTGTACTTGTTTAGTATAATAACGGCTACCTTATTACTTATTAGGAGGTTCTTACAGTACTAACCGGCACTAGCCTCTAAGATAAGCCGCATTTATAAGTTTAAGATAATCCGTAACGGGGCCGTTATAGGCTAAGCCTAAAGCCATTCCCTTACGGTTTAATAAAGGGCAATAAAAGGGTTCCGTTCCTTAGATAGCCTAGTAATAAGGTACTATAAAATAGTTATATCTAGCTAGGTATTAGGATAGGCCTATAGCCGGATATTTATAATATAACTAGGGTTATAAAAGTATAGCTAGGCATACTACGGAGCAACATTAGTAGGAGGCTCTAGTGGGCCCTATAGATAGTAAAGCTCACCATATATCTAGAAACAATTTAGGCCGCTATAGGCTATACTATGGTTAGTAACGGTATAGTTTACGGATATAAAAGCCAATACTGCATTATATAAGTGAAGCCACTCTTTAAACTGCCTAGTAGAAGTACTACGGGGCTCTAAAAGATCGCGTAGATATTCTGGCGGAGGCTAGAATAAAGGAAGGTTTATATTACCGTGCTTATAGCAGGCTTTAAGCCGTAAATCTCTAGGATATAATATACTAACACGTTTATTAATCTAATGTAGGGCCGCGTAGAAGTTATAGGCGACGTCTATAGGACTAAGATCTAGCTGCTCTGTAATAGGGCGGACTATAGCAGGTCGCGGCTAAATTAATATAGGTGGCCGCGGCTGGATCAATATGGGTAGTATAAGGGGAGAAGTAGTAGCGGAAGCAGCAGCGGAAGTAGTAGTAGCTATAGTTTAGGGCATAGGCTGCGGAAGGTCCGCTAAAGGTCGTCGTGACCATCTATTTCTTTTCTCCTATATATATATAGAGTTAGTAAGGTAGTAGGTTAAAAAAGAGTAAATAAAAAATTAACCCTATAAGATATATAGGTCTTATACGGAGCTCTAAAACAGTTTGTTATAAAGTTAGTAAAAGGGCGATACCCCTTATAGGTAGTACAGAATATATAATTAGAAGGCATTTAGGCGGTAAATATAGGAAGCAGTAACTAGGGTAAAAGGTAGATAGTAGTAAGGGGGTAAGAAAAGGTTATAAGGTTAGAAATTTAATAGGGTAGTATATAAGAAGTATGTACCTTATTAGGTAACCGGACAAATTTTTAACCAACCCTAACTCTTGCTTAAAATTAATTCAGTATATATAAGAAGAAGAAGATATATAGCAAAGTAGATATTATTAAGCTATATACATAAGCTGTATAATAAGATTAAGACGTTACGTAAGGAGAGAAGGTAGAAAAATAAGAAGAAAGGGTATATATTGTAGACTTAGTTGCTTAGTTAATACGTGCACGAAGTAGAATAGAGTTTAGGTAGTAGTCCTAGCAGAACTTAGTAGGATTTAGTAGAACTTAATAAAACTTAATAGAATGTAGTAGAATGTAGTAGATTACTATTAGATTACCGTAGATTGCTATTAGATTATTATCTTATAGTTAGTCTTTAGCTACTAAGTTAGTGGAAATAGGTAAATGTATATAAGGTATTACGGGGGTATCCTATAATAGTACCCCCCCTTTAAACTCGAGCATTTGTAAGGTAGGGTTATAGTAATTCTAAGTAGAGTTTATAAAAGTCTTTTATAGCTTATATAAGTCCTATAGAGTTAGCGGGTTCCTATAAGGGCTTAACAAAGCCTCTCTATTTTATAAGATATATATATTAGCATTTCCGTTTATTATACTTAATATTATTAATTCTTTTAATAAAGTACTTATTTTTACTATCTACTTTAACTAGTAGGGGAAGGTCTTATATTTATTTAGGTAGGGCGTTTAATATAGGGGTAATAGAGTAAAGGACTAATATATAGAATACGGGGTGGATTTTAACCGTATTAGGGAGCTTTAGTTAGTAGGCGTAAGAGGAAATAACATTCTTAACCTTATAAGGGCCAGCGTTCTTCTAATTAAGTTTTTTAATAGGTCGTTTTATATTTAGATTTCTTATATTTAGCTAAATAAAGTTACTAATTTAGTAAGCTAGTGCTAGGGTTTATTTCTTATTTACTGCGTCTTTATAAATATATTAGGCCTATATTATTTTATTAGTAAGGAACTGTTATAGTTCCTCTATCTTTTCTATAAATTTATTTACTTCTATAATTTATAAGGCGTAATAAGTGGGGCGAGGAATATTACTAAAAGGTTTTAAACCTATTTATAGATACTAGCCGTAGTTAGCTAGGAACGGGGAGACCTTTATAGTTTCTAAGACGGAATTATTTGTAGTAAACTTAGTAAATATAAGCTAGTTAATCTAGTTATCTTATAAATATAATATGTATACCCAGATATACTGTTCCATTATAGCGTTTATATATTCTATTTAACCGCCTATTTCCGGGTAATATATAGCAAATAGTAGTGCTTTAATACGGAGTTAGGTAGTTAGTTCTTTCTAAAATATAAAGATAAACTGGCTACCTTTATTGGAGATAATTGTTTTAGGGAGTCTCTAGAGTTTCTATATATAATCTAAGAATAGTTAGGCGATAGCAGGCGTTAATATATTAAGGTAGGCAATTAAGTGCCTTATTTTAAATAGTTGGTATATAATAACTATAATATTTATATAGCTTTTACTTATAGGGAGGTTAATAATAAAGTTAATTAACATATCCTTTTATCTTTAGTCTAGAATAGGTAGTAGCTTTAATAGGCTATTATACGTCTTATATAAAGCTTTAGCTTATTAGTAGATATAGCAGCTAGAGGCGTATCTTTATATTATATTATATATATTTAGCCAGTAACACTCCCGTTAGAGTAGCTTTAGTGTTTTTTCTTAGCCTAGGTAGCTGGCTACTAGTAGGTTATATATGTATTTAAGGAGCTTAAGCTTAAGTTTATTATGGTTAGGTATAACTAGGCGGTTTTACTAGCATAAGCGGTTTCTATAGGCTTTATATTTACTTAAAGAAATCCTTTTAGAGCGTCTAATATTATTTTATATTAGCTTAAGCATCTTTTAGATAAACTCGTTATTTAGGTATTCGTTAGTTATAATTTATTTAATTAATTAATTAGTTATTTTAAGGACGTATACCATAATATCTTTAGTAGAAGGGTTAAATAGTTTAAGGCGAAGTAGCGTTTAATTTTAGTAAAAGCGCGCTTCTTTTAGTGCTGGCGTGTCTTATAAGTATTAGGTTAAGGCATTAGGCTTCTAGCCTTAAATGCCTAGGTAGTACGTAATTAAGAATTAAAAATAGAATAGGTATTCTAATTAGCGGGCCTAACGGTGGCTTAGCTGTTTTATAGTTATAAAGTACTATAGGTTCTTATAATCGCTAAGGACCTTAATTAGAAATTTAGCGCCTTATAGTTTAGGTCGCTATTATTTAAAATATCTAATAATAGCTAACAATTCCTTATTGTAGATCTCTACCTAAATAAATATAGAACCCTCCCCTACTAGTTAAAGTGGATAGTAAGAACGAATACTTTATTAAAAGAATTAATAATATTAAGTATATGTTATAATATTTAATTACGCTGTTACGGCTCCCGTTAGGGTCCATGCAGCGGGTCTATATGGGTATATATATATATATATATATATAAGAGGGGAACCGTACCGCTGGGGCCAGATAAAACCTCTCCTTCTCTTGTTATACGGCCTGTATGGCTTATTATACGGCCTATATAGCCTCTCTTCTGATTAGTAACTGCTAAGCACAAGTAGACGTCTCTTTAAGGCGCTATAGAAAAGCTATCTTAATGCGTACTCCTAGGTCTGTCTGGTGGGGTGTATAGCTAGGGCCTAGGTTCCGTTTCTGGCTGCTTTAGTTATCTAAGTAGGGCGTAGGCCGGTGGCCTATAAGGCTAGTAGTAGTATAAAAGGTTCCTTTATTTATATCTGCGTTAATATACGCAGCTCTATACCTTACTAAGTTTTATTAAGTTTTATTAGGATATTAACCTCTACTAAATTCTGCCCGGTTACTAAATTCTATTAAATTCTACTAGGTTGCTAAGGTTCTGCCAACTTCTATTAGGTTATTAGATTCTGCTAGGTTGCTAAGATTCTACTAAATTCTATTAGGTTGCTAAAACTCTGCTAAATTCTATTAGGTTGCTAAAATTCTACTAACTTCTATTAGGTTGTTAAATTCTGCTAAATTCTACTAGGTTAATAAGTTCTACTAAATTCTACCGGGTTGCTAGAGTTCTGCCAACTTCTACTAGGTTGCTATTTACAAAATTCTACTATATTCTACTATCCCTATAGTATTTATCCTCCGCCTCTTAACGCACTTTCTAGCCTCCTCTTTTTACCCTAGCTAGCTCTCTAGCAAATAAAAGGTATAGTAAAAGGTTTATTTATATAAACCAGTCCATAACTACCTTAGTAGCCTTTAGCTTGGTTAAGAGCTCTTTATATAAGGATGTTTTAGTATAATAATACATTTCCGCCCGGCCAGCAGCGTGCCTAGGGTAGAATACCACTACGTATATCGTTAATTGTTAGCTATAGCTATATAAGTAGGCCGGAGTTGGGTACCCTAGTACTTTTTAGTAGTAGAGGTATCTGTTAAGCCCTATATACTTAGTTCTAAGCAGTATATTAATTATGCTCTTTACCTTTATAAGCCTCGCGTGGCGTTTAAAGACTTCCTTATTCCATAGCTCGGCCTAGGCCGTCGTATAGTAGGTAAGCGTGCTTTAGTACTTTTCCTATTCCCTTTTCCACTGCTCCTTAAACGCCTCTTATACCCTAGCCCTTCTACTTCTCTTATACTGCGCTTTAGATAAGTCTATTAGCTATATATCTGTCCCTAAGATAGCGGCCGCTATTCTCTTAAGCTTATCCCGTCTAGTGGGCCATATTAGTAGCTTTATTTTAGGCCAGAGTTAGTAGGCTATTATAGCCCGTATAGTGTTGCACTCCCTTTTAATGTGCTCTTTTACCGGTCCTTTCCGCGTCCTCTTTACGTAGGCTATAGCTAGCTCTTTAAGGTGTATTTATAGCGGCGGAAACCCTATCTCGTGCTCTAGTACTACTATTAGCGTTAATTTATACGCCCCTGTAATAGTGCGGAGGTATAGGTTCTATACTACACCCAGCTAGCGCAGCTTGGTTTTACTTATCTCCTTAGGCTTTATCTATTCTAGTGGCGAGTACTAGGTACTATATCCGTATAAGATTGCCGGCCGGACTATAGCGGAGTATATTATCCGCGCCTTCTAAAAGGAGGCGCCCTATATAGAGGCCGTGAGCCAGGTTAGTGCGGCTATTTAGGTAATTGCCTTCGTCTTAACGATGTTAACGTACGGTTCCTATTTAAGCTTTAAGTTAACCTATACCCCTAATACACATAGGTTACTAACTAGGCCTTCCGTAAAGCTATATATATTAGCTATAGCCTTTATATTAAACTTTTTATGGCTCCTTATAAAATGGATAAGGTAGTACTTTTTAGGGGTAAACACTACCCTATACTGGCGTGCCTACGCCGTATATACCTTATACGCCCTTTCTATAGTTCTATAGTTTTCCTCCGTAGTCTTACTATATATTAGTATATTAGAGTTATTAACAAATCTAAATGCCGTAGTAGTTCCCCCTTATAGCTTTAGTAGGAGTATATAGGCAAAAAAGAGAAATAGGATTAGCGATAGTGCTGAGCCTTAGGGTATACCGGTGTTCGTTTATATTATTTATACCATATATCCTTTAATTAAGAGCCTCGTTGTTTAATCCTTAAGGAAGGACTTTATAAATTGTACTATCTAGTGGGGTATAGCTTAGGCCTTTATATTATAGATTATTCTTTTATAGGAGACTTAGTTAAAGGCCCCAGAAATATTAAGGCTAAGTAATAAGGCTACTAGGTTTAGGTTACTTCTCTACACTATATATACCTATTGGGTTAGTAGCTCTAGTACTATTTACGTTAAGTGCCCTAGCCTTACTCCTATTTAACTAGCTAGTAGTATACCCGTCTCCTCCGCAATTTTAGATAGTTGGCTAGCTACTATTCTTTTAAGTAGCTTCCTAATGGTGTTAAGCAGCGCGATTAGCTGGTAGGCCTTTGCCGTGGTGTAAGATGGCTTCTATAGTTTTTGGAGGACTACTATAATAGAGTTTTTAAATAGTTTTAGGTAATGTCTAATTGCTATATAGCTACTAAAGAGTTTAGCTAGCACTAGGGCTAGCTGCTCTCCGCACGTCTTAAGAAATTAGTTAGTAATCTTTTTTAGACCTAGGGCCTTATTAAGGGCAAGCCCCTTTAGGGCCGTAATAATATCCTCCTCCTTAACTACTTCCTTTACTATTCGCGGCTCTGGGTATGCAAACCCTAGTATATTACTAAGGTCCGCCTTTACCAATAGCGGGAAGAACTACTCTATAAGAATAGTGGCCTTCTCCTTATTATTATAGTATAGGGTCTCCTCTCCTGGTCTGCTAATAGGAGGAAACTGTAGTAGGGCCTTTGGCTTTCCGTCCGCTATATACGCCCATTTTACTATCCTCTACATCCCTTTAGGATTGTTTATTAGCTTTTTAACGGTCCTCCTCTATAGCTTATTAGCCTCTTATTAGATTACCCTTTTCTTCTTATTCTGTGCAACTTTATAGTTAATCTAGTTAGGTACTAATTAAAAGACGTTCTACGCCTAGAAGGCCTGTTGGGTTTCCTTTACTACTTCTATACATTCCTCTAACTATGCTTTAGAGGCTTGCGGCAAGGGCCGCGCGTTAGGTACTGTTTTTACTATAGTATTCTTAATTGCTTAATATATGGCCTCCGCTAGTACGTTTAGTTTATCTCTTATATCGCACGGGAGTCTATATAGGGGCTAGAGTTGGCCCTTTAGCTCGCTCTACACTATCTTCTAATTAGCCTTCTTCTATAGCGGTCTCCTAGGTAAAGGGGGCCCCTCTAGCATCTTTATATTAACCTCCGTAATAATAGAAAAGTGGTTAAACCTTATATGCTAGCGGTCTTATCTTTAACTCTATAGTAGCCTATTAGTAATCTAGGGGGAGGTAAATACTAGGTTTAGTGTACTCCTTAACATGCCCTTTACCTACATCTTTATACCCGCCTTAGTGGCTAGGCTTAGGCTAGCTACCTCTATGGCGCGGATAAGGTTATCTACCGCGTTGTCCGCGTATATTACTGTTATACCCCCCTAAAAGGGGTAGTATAGATTAAAATCACCTAACAGTATATATTCTCCTTTAGCCCTTAGTAGCTCTAGTAGTATACGGATACTACTATTCGTCTATTAGGGGTTATAAATATTATAAATCTAAATAGTCCTCTTGTAGCCCTCCAGCTTAATTATATATACGTCTGCTAAGTAGTATATAGGCGCCCACTTGTTTATATTAATAGCCTTATTTATATAGAAGCAGACCCTTATATTGCCTACTCCCGCATATACTAGGTGGTAGGATTTTGTAGTATATATTATATTTCCTTAGTCCCTCCGCTACGGCTCTTAGATGGCTAATATATCTAGCTAGGGGTCCACCTACTCTACCTCTTATAGGAAGTGGAGCAGTACGCCGTTCCTACTATTGTTGGTGTTATACTATATAATTATAAGTGTTTTCTGGTGTCCTAATATAAGAGGTCCATGCTGGCCTCTAAGTTAGCTAAGTTAGTGCCCTTTAGCGTCCGTTTACTTCCTTATAACGCAGTTTTAAAGCCTTTAAATGCCTCTCTCCGGATCTAGGCTTCTGCTTTCACCTCTATATTAAACTCTATATTTAGTAGGGGCTCCTAGGTTACTAGGATTTAAATTAGGGCGTATATACTACTATATAGTGCTATTTAGAGTGTTAATTAGAGGGTCCTCTGGCCCATTTCCTTCCTAAAATAATTAAAAGTCTATAGCCGGCCGACCTTCTAGGGGGCTTCCTTTGCCTATATAAAGCTTTCTTGCGTAACTGTCTCCTTTAGCTTCCTTTTCTTGGCTCGTTATAAGACCTCCTTAGTGGTGATCTTGTACTATAATTGTAATTGCTATTCGCTTATAGGTGCCTTATAGGTGCCTACGTAGTATATTGGCGTATAGGCCCTAATTGCTGCAGCCTTCTCCTACTATGTCTACTTAACACTATACGCCCTATTCTATGCCTTATGGTCTACTTTATAGTTAATACACTTTTTAGGTAGGTCTCCTATATATTCGCTAGTATTATATTACCTAGCACAGTGTCCGCATCTAGCTTCTCTTCTATAACTCTTAGCTATATAGTTAAAGCCTTAGTATTTAAAGTACTGCGTTACTAGAAACGTTGTCTTATACCTTATAACTAGGTAGTAGTCTCCTCCTAGGAAGAGGCCCTAATTAAATAGCGCATTTACTAACTCTTTTAACTGTATACCTATAATAAGTAACGATTTAACCTTTTGTCCCGTTTAGACTCTTCCTAGCCTTTTCTACGCCAGCCTTTCTACTATAAGTCCCGCTATAGTATAGTTCTGCTTTATTATATCTTCTATTATCTGCTTAGCCTCTAGGCCTTAGATAGCGAGGCTTGTAGGTATTATATGGACCTCTACTAGTACTAGCGGAATAGCTGGTATAGCAGAGCGTCTAAGGACCTTCGTCTACTCTGTTTCTTATAGCAACCTATTTTTTACGTTTTTATCCGTGATATACGCCCTAACGTTACCACTTTATAACTTCTTTACGGCCTATATCCTGTAGGTGTCTAGGGGTTTTACGGCCTGGAGTTTATATACTAGGGCTTAGCTATTCTACTTTAAGGTTTCCTTATAGTCGGCGGCATTGCCTATGTGGATTATGATCTTATATACTTCTATAAGTTTATAGGCAACTTATCTTATAGCTTAGGGCATTATAGGTATGGTGGCAGTAACGTATATATACGACAGCGGGCCTATAAACGTCGGTCCGCTCTTTATAGCCATTATTACGGCCTTCCTAAGGGCGCCAATATCTATCCGGATTGCCTTTATATCCTAGGTATATTGCTCCTAGGTTCTTTAGGTCTAGATAAGCTCTACTAACGTAGCAGAGGCTGTCCGGAGGGTTGTGATTGTAGTAATAAGGAAGGAGAGCATGGTGGAGCGCTCCTTGTCTGCATTAAGAGATCGTTTTTATAGTGCCTGCTAAGTTTATTCTACGGTTTGTATAGTCTATAGAACGCGTTCTTAAAAGGCGCGCTGTTTAATTAGGGTGGTTGGGGTAGTTAGGGCTAGGGGTTTGTTTGTTTATTATAATCCGGTTTTAGGGGCTGTATATTGGAAACCACTATATATACCTCCACTAACGCTAAATTAGGGTGTGTGGTTTTAATAGGAAGGGTTTCTATAATTCTCTGGAGCTCGTGGGAGCTCTATTAAGCTTATTTCGCAGGTTTCTTTAGCGGGCGATTGCATAGTGGCATATAGGTAATATTAAGTATAATAAACAAAAACGCTAATATATATATCTTATAAAATGGAGAGGCTTTATTAAGCCCTTATAGGAACCCGTTAACTTTATAGGACTTATATAAGCTATAGAAGACTTTTATAAACTCTACTTAGAACTACTATAGCCCTATCTCGCAAAAGCTTAAGTTTAAAGAGGGGGTACTATTATAGGATACCCCTATAATACCTTATACACGTCTACCTATTTCCACTAACTTAGTAACTAGAGACCGACTATAAAATAGCAATCTAATAGCAATCTGCCATATTCTGCTATATTCTGCTATATTTTACTAAGTTCCACTAAATCTTACTAGGTTCTGCTAGGACCACTACCTAAATCCTATTTTACTTCGTATATATATTAACTAATTAACTAAGTCTATAATATATACTCTTTCTTCCCGTTTCCTACCTTCTTTCCTTATATAACATCTTAACCTTATTATACAGTTTATATACATAGCTTAATAATATCTACTTTATAATATATTATTGTCGCTTATACTTACTCCGTGACAATTTCTTATTTCTTTTATTTCTACTTTCTTTAGGATATTTAGAACTTCTATCTCTTATATCTATACCCTAAACGCTACTTATTTTATATAGAGCTTTCTATTCCCGTATCTTATATTCTTACTAACGCTTTTATATCTAAATCTATTATTATATCCAATTCTTCCCCTATTCTTACTAGCGCTTTTATATCTAAATCTATTATTATATCTAATTCTTCTCCTATTCTTACTAGTTAGCCATATACCCTTTATAAGTCGGCTATAAATATTATATTTACCGCGTTAAGTCTAATTCTTAATTATCCTAGTCTTAAGCTAACTATAGCCGTCTATAGGGGTCTTCCTACCAGGCGTCCTCTCCCTTATATCCCCTATAACCCTTATATCCCTATTTAGTCTAGTAATATTACGCGGCATTACTTCTAGCTTATTAAGGCTTAGGATAGCTAGCCTAGCCCCCTAGTATTAAAGGTAAGAAACGCTAGAAAGGCACCTATATCCCCCTAGCTTATTGCCTATTATTTCTATTTATATAACTTAGCGTATAGTTATTCCCGTAGCTATTAGGCCCTTACCTTCCATCTCCTATATTTAATATAGTCTTTTCTCTCCTACGCCTTATATATACTTTAGTGGCAGTTTACGCATTTTATTTAGTCTTAATTTAAGTAGTATCTTATATTATAGGGGCCTATATAGTGGCCGTAGTATACCTATACTGCGCATATAAATTAGGTGTATCCCTATTATATATAGCGATAGTATTATTCTAGGCGTAGGCTGTAGTTATAGAGCCTTATATTATATATAAGGCCGTTTATAGTTATTCCTTTTTAAATAAGGAGTTTTTGCATTCCTAGTGTATATATACTAACAATAAGGGAGCTATACGTTCGTCCAGCGTCTCCCTAGCAAGTCTTTGGCGACCCTTATATTCTATAACCAACTACCAGCATACCGCCAGAGCACTATACTGACTCGACTGCATATTAAACTGTCTCCATTTCAGTCACCTACCTCTTAACTTACTTACCGACTTACTCACTGACTCGGTCACTGACTTGGTCAATTACCCCTTATTATCTGCACCTTTCTCATATATATATACCACTTAATTTCCATAGATTTACAATTAAGTCGCTTATTCATTCCTTACACTGCAAAGCTTATATATTCTCTTATTATTCTTATTATATACTTAGTTTATATTTTCCTATTAAAGCTAATAGATTTAGGTAATCTTAAGTCTTAGTATAAGGCGTTCCGTTTATCTTACTATCTCCTATATAATTGCTATATTATCTGCCTAGCGTCCCTTTTCTATCCTAAGGCTTATAAAAACCACTAGGACTTTAACTAGGTAATCCTTACAGAGTAATTTTATGCCAATACGTTCTTCTAGCCTATCCCCTACCCTTACGGCTCGTTCCTTTGCCCATTAGTCCTTTAAGGTAACTCTAATATCTCCGCTCCTAAAGTATTGGACTATAATAGCGTCGTAAACCTCTTTATAAATCTCTATAAGGGCTTCTATTTCTAATTATCCCCTAAACTTCTCTACTTTTTCTATATTTAGTTATATTATAATTATATACCCAGTTATTATCTTAAGGGGGGTAGGTTCCCTATACTATAGAAGCGCAGCTATAGTGGCCTAAGTGCGGTTCGCCGGTAAGGGGGTTTTTTATTTATTTTCAATTTTGCTTAGCTATTAGAGGGTTTAATTAAGGGTTTACTAAAGGGGCGCCTAAGGTTTACTAGACTAGCGGAGCCATTCTACTAGCTGCGTTAAATCGTTATAGCTAATAGTTACTCCCCTATAATTCTAGATACTAGACGTGTCTAATAGGCTTTATATTTTATCAAATGCCTTCTTAATAAAGGTACTTCCGCTTTATAGTATAGTATTCACCTATCTTTATTATAGAGGGCTATTGCTAGGCGTGGTTCTGGCGGTCGCGCATAAATATAAACCACCGTCGTTTAATATATACCTTCCCTACGATGTATATATCTTAGGGGGATTCTCTAGGTGTTTTTTAGGGTTCTTTTAGTTGGTTTTGGTCTTTTTAGGCCAGGTATAGCAAGAGCTCCAGTTTTCAATATCCTTAAAGGTATATATTTATAACTACTATAGAAGGTTTATAGTGTAATAGTTTTTAAAAAAATATTAAACTATTTATAAGGCTTATAAAGAAAGAGGAACTATAGGTATAGAGAAGTAAATAAAGAAAACTATTTTAAGAACTTAAGGAGTTATTTACCTAAAAACTAATCCTTAAAATCTACTAACTAGGCTTAAAAATAGTCGTAGAAATAAATATATTAGACTTTATATTAGGAGTATACTTACTATAAAAGTATAAAAACGTATAGCATTTAGTAGCATACTATAGTTAAAAAATAATACTACTAGAACTAAACTATAACATTTATAATAAAAAGTTATTAGGTATAGTTATAGTACTTAAGAAATAAAAGGTATTCTTATAAGGTATAGAAAAACTATTTATAGTTAAGATAGATTATAAAAACCTAATAGGGTTTCTAATAATAAAAGAACTTAATTAAAGATAAGTTAGATAGGCGGAGATGCTTATAGAATACTATTTTAAGATTTAGTATATTAAAGAAATATAAACTATAAAAGCTAATATATTAAGTAGGAAGGCTAAACTATAAAATAATAAGAAGCTATTAGGGGTAATACTACATAAAGATAAGGACGGATTAATTAGATATAATTACCTAAAGCTAAGAATAACTTATAAATTACTAAAAAGTGATTAAACTAGAAGAATTTAGGAAGTATAAAATAAGAATATAAACTTAAAGCAGTATAAAAATTGGGAAGTAATATACGTGCCTAAGTTAATTGTAGAAGAATTTATTAAGGGGTTATATAAAGGAATAATATAAGGATATAACGGAGCCTAAGGGCTAGTATTAAGACTCTAGGAGGAGTATATTATTAATAGAATTTAGAGTATAGGAAAAAAAGTTATAAAGGAGTATCTAGATTACTAAAGAAATAAACTAATAAGGTATAAACCGTATAAAATGCTATAGCCTATTAAAATACTAGAAAGACTATAGGAAGTTATATTATAGGACTTTATTATAAAGTTGCTAAAGTTAAAAGACCCTATTACCGAATAGAAGTATAATATAATCCTTATAATAGTAGATAAGTTAACTAAATAGGGCTACTTTATAGCATGCATAAAAGAAATCTTAGTGGAAAATATTACTAAAATCTATATTAAAAAGTATTTGTAAGATATAGAGCACTTAGTAAAATTATATTAGATAGAAATCTAAGATTTATAATAGTATTCTAAAAGGTATTTTTAGTAGAATAAGGGATTTACATAGTAATATTAATAGTATATTATCTATAGACGGACAGATAGATAGAAAGATTAAATTAAATACTAGAATAGTACTTAAAATATTATATTAATTATATATAGAATAATTAGGTATTACTATTACTAGTTATATAGTTTATATATAATATAACACTATAAAAGGGTATTAAAATATTATTACTTTAGGCAAACTATAGGTATAAGCCTAAGATATTACTATTACTACAATAAGTAAAGAAAATAAGTAGTATAGCTAAAGAAAAAATAGAGATACTAATTAATCTTTATAGAGACCTTATAGAATTAGTAAAGATAGTACAAGAAAGGATAAAAAAAGTACTATAATACTAGAAGATCTAAGGGACTAGATTTTAAGAAGGGGGATAAAGTATAGCTATTATATAAAAATTTTGCAAGTTAACAACTAAGTAAGAAGTTAGACTATATTAAACTAAGACTATTTAAAATTATAACTAAGATTTAGAAGTTATATATAGATTTAACTTATTAGTAAAGATTAAGATCTACCCTATATAGTATATTATAATACTAAAACTAGCGTATAAAGATATAAAACTACTAGTTTATAAGGTAGATATATATAAAGGAATTGTAAGAGTATATATATTAGATCCCGCCGCGCTTGCGAACAAGTTCGCAAGCACTCTGTGTCTTTTTGGCCAAATGGCGACGTTAGGGCGGGAAACGTTACAGGATAAAAAGAAGATAAATAGTAGGTTTTAAAAATTATTAATTATAAGGACATTAATAATAAAATATATCAGGGCACTAAGCAGGCTGATGGAATGATATATATAATACTCTATAAGGAAGAATCTTAGGGGCTTAAAGGCCCTAAGAAGGTATCTACAAGATGGCCCGCGCGCTGTTACGTAACACGTCACTAAGC
>Ga0307515_10009794_pt1 | contig 18460 bp, 14 predicted proteins | sample 17_EM_MG_FD_194513 | JGI IMG/M metagenome (GOLD analysis project Ga0307515, IMG submission 194513) | Populus trichocarpa ectomycorrhiza microbial communities from riparian zone in the Pacific Northwest, United States - 17_EM | ecosystem: Host-associated > Plants > Roots > Unclassified | place...
AGAAACTTAATTAATTCAATTAGAGGTATATGGATAAAATAATTAAAACTCAATAGATCTCTTCGATGTCTAACCTCCAATGGACCATTAGTTTTTATTTGTTTTTCTATGAAAAGCTCAATAGATCTTGGACTCCACAGCAAGGATGGTCCTATTTCATTAAATAATTAAAACTCAAAGATTACAATCATTGTGTCTTAAAACTTAAAGATATACAACTGCTGGCTAAACGTGCTCGGATATAATTTCACTCGCAGTTTTGTTTGCGAAGAAAAAAAAGCCCATAAAATGGCTTGAGATATTTCAGTGTACGTAGGCCTCTTGTGTGTGTCATGGACCACTTCATTTGGGTTCCCTAATTGGTGTATGAAATCCAAGCCTAGATTTGTTGGTTCATAATTCTTTTCGATTAATCTCCATGTCAAGATTCCACAGCTGAACAACACACACAGAGAGAGAAGCATTGAATGACAGAGAACTAATTAAATTTAAATTTTCATTGTATTAAATATTAATAGTTCGGTGACCATCTATCATCTATCTCTTGGTATGAAGTGACAGAGAACTGATTATGCCCTTTCTAGTCATGGCTCAAGGTGGGTTGAATGACAAAAATACAACCTTTGGCAGGTATCTAGCCAAACCCAACTTGATGTAAGGGAGTGCCATCCTTGCATGATATGGTTGGTTATAGGTTCAACTAGCCAATATGCTTGTAAGCTTCGGCATGATAGTCTTTCAAATCTATTTTTATTTAATTTTATAGCAATTAAAATAACTATTTATAAGGAAAATAAATATATTTTTTTTCTTATTCAATTTTTTTATTTGAAAACGACACATATTTTTTTATTAGTAATATGTTTGTAGAATAAAAACTAAAAGTAATTCAAATAAATATTCATAAAAAATTCAAATAATTTGATTTAAGGATGAAAAAATATATCTCTTCAATCAAAACATCCTTTTCTTATTCATGTATTTCTTATTTTAAAAAAAACATGTTTTTTTATCACATGCATTTTAAAAAAAAGCTTATCATGATCTGAAAAACAAGTTTTAATAATAAAAAAAAAACATAACTTGATAATTTTAACGCGATTGTAGAAAAAAAAAAGAATAAAATCATGTAAGAAATTTGCAATAAAAATTAACAAAATGTATATTTTATTCTCAATAAATATTAAATATTCATAAGAAAAGTTTTTAAAATGTTTTGCATATTAGATTCATATATAATAATTTACAATATAATTGTTATCATTACCATAAAAGGTTATATCTTCTATGAAAAGTATGGCATAATTAGATAATTTTTTAAATATTCTTTAATAATTTTTTTTATAGTGAATTTTATTTTAAATTAAAAGATAATTTAAAAAATTAAAGGGAGGCTAGGCAATCTAGGAGGACAGGCTCGTGTATCTGCCCAAAAAAAAACAACTCAGGTGTTTAGGCTTGGAAGGCCACACCCACATGTCATAAATTGCTAATATTTTGTTGGTTTATGCTATGATGGTCTGCGTGTAATATTCCTGACTCTGGCGCAAGTGAATATTTAACTACGGATACTTCCAACTCTGGCGTTGGTAAATATTACGTAGCTATAAAAACAAAATAAATTTAAATCAATATTTTTTATTCCTCACTCTGATGTCAGTGAATAAAAAAAATAAAAAAAATTATTTTTACGCATACACAATTTTTTATTTTTCTAGCTAAATAAAATAAAATACAATGAATAAAAATAATATAAATTTATTGGTTTATTCACTGACGCCAGAGTCAGGAATAAAAATACCGATTTAAATTTATGACAAGACCAGCAATGCAGCCTGCCTCAGGCAGGACGTTTAAGTGGTGATAATATCTTTCCTTTTACATAACCAGTCCCGAACTATAGAATCTCTGTTGACCAGTTAGGGTTCCTAGTGACCATAATACTAAGTGGCGACTCCTTAAACAAGACCATTCACCATCAAAGAATAGGATGCCAGAAATCTATTCTTTTTCCATAATCGAGATAATTTTTAAGGTCGTCGCGATGTCGGATGCGACAGAATGGCGACTCCACTGGAGACTTTAAGATTAAGCTTCGTCTTTTGTCTTATTATTGATATTTTGTTTGTTGTGTTTATTTGTTTATTTTTCCTGCATTTACTGCTTTAGCATGCATCCTTGTTTATGTTGCCATGCATCACTTTGAGAGCACACACTTTACAACCTAGGATAAGTGGGGGAGTAATGGTACCCCAATGGTTTTAGCCTGGGTAAGACTCGTGAAACCATCCAACTCTCACTTGATTATTTACTTGGAAGTGGTTTGATATGCCAAACTGATATTACTCAAGGCCTCTATCTTCACACTCCTTGTAAGCCTCATATCGACCTTTCAAGGATGATCACTGAGCATGCGAGAGACCCTTTGAAACTAGATAATGACCAACCCCTTGATGCACTCAACAATTAGGATTTTCCTACTAGGTTGTCACCCCGTGAAGGGCAAGTTTGCATTTCGTACGCATTTTTTTTAATCAACATTTTTGCATAAATTGCATGATTTACATTAAGCAGGTTGAAATATAGATTCCCCGTTGAAACCTACCTCTAACAATCATTTGAGAAAAAGAAAATGGAAAACGAAGAAAGAGCCCAGTTGGAAGCCCAACACCAAAAAGAGGTGGACAATCTTAAAGAAGAAGTCGCAAGGCTTACTAGTCTACTCGAACAGGCCTTGAGAGACATATCTGGAAAAGCAACACATATGAACCTATGCCCGTAAATCCCTTCAATTCACAGAATCTGGGGGTAAATGGTTTGTCATTTGATTTTCAACAAGCCATGCATTTCCAACCAGTGTACCCCACGAGAACGTCGTTAACCATTGATTCTACAAAGAAGGAATCTCAAAAAGACAAGATGGTAAAACAAGATGATCTAAACAAATTCATTGCCATAGAGTAAAGGATGAGGGCATTTGAGGGAATTCACCTATATGATCCCATAAAGGCTGCTGAGATGTGTTTGGTGCCCAACGTGGTCATTCCGAAAAAGTTTAGAATGCAAGAATTTATCAAATATACGAGAACTTAATGCCCTATAACTCATCTCAAAGCATACTGCAACAAAATGGCTGAGGTGGTTGATGATGAGAAATTGTTGATTCATTTCTTTCAAGACAGCTTGAGTGACGTTGCCCTCACTTGGTATATACGGTTGAATAATACCAAGGTTAAAAAATGGTAGGATTTAATTGATGCCTTCATGAGGCAATATAAGTTCAATATAGATGTGGGCCCTGATAGGTTAAGCTTGCAAGCTATGGAGAAGGACAACAAGGAATCCATAAGGGAATACGCCCGGAGATGGAGTGAGGTAGCTGCACAAGTTAACCCTTCCATGTTGGAAAAAGAGATGATCAGTTTATTTTCCAACACCTTTAAAGCTCCGCACTTTGAATACTTGGTTAGAAGCTCTGCACAACATTTCACTGACCTGGTTGTTATAGCTGAAAGGATTGAACAAGCCATTGGGTTAGGTAAGATTGTTGACCCGACTGAGAAGAACGGTTTCACTGAAAAAGGAAAGGACACTGAAGGTGGTTGCCAAGGCACTTATCGTTCATATAGTTGATTTCTTCACACCAATTCCTATAAATCAACTATCTTGAAGATAAAGCTATGGTGATAGTAGGTAGAGAATGGTCTACATATGACTTCAACTGACTGTTGAAAAGATGCCTTTATCAAGAAGAATGAATGATTCCAGAAATTCCAATCAATGATTGCTAAATGTTTAGCCCCTTTATATGTTATCATGTCAGTATTCATAGCCCAAGATGTTGTCATAAGTTCTTTATTGTTAAACTTCTTTTCCAAAGTTTCAATGAAATAATGAGTTTGTCATTCAATTGGGTTTACGACCAAGCATTATTCATTTTTCTGAGAGAGTTTTCTTATAAAGACTCACAAATACATCTTTGAAGCCTTGCGCGATCTCATAGACGCAATTCATCTCTTTTACCAAAATCAGTTTCCCTATTGGAGTTTTGAAAAATTGATCTTGCATTTTGATTTCAAAAATAATTTAATGTTTATTCAAAAATGATATTTTTAATATTCTACTTGTAGAATGACAAGTGAATCAAGCAACTCCATCATTGAGGTGACTAAATTATAAACCAAGAAAAAAAAAGAAAAAAAAGAAATGAATAAACACTCTTACCTCATGACTCTTGAATCATGTGTTTTTAAATGTATGAATAATGGTATGTAGTGAACTCGTTGCTCATGACTCATTAAATGCATCTTTGCAAAGACCAAACCATCACACTAGATGAGGTCAAAGTTTATTGATCATAGTTGCTTGCGCTTGAAATGAGAAAAGGCCATCTTTGTTATTCCTTTCACGTTTTGAAATAAATACATCCATTGCGATCCCCTTTTGAGCCTGAATAATTTTTCTTTCATGAAAAAAAAATCCCGACTAGGATTACAACCCACACTAGGGGGCAAGAGAAAAAGCTGCAAGAAAGCCAAAAAGGCATAAGAGCTCAAGAAACTCAAATGCTAGGGGGCATGCTCAAATCACTACAAAAAGTGACATCCAAGATAAAGTGAGTATGTCCTAACAAAGCAATAAAAAAATAAGAAGCGGCAAATCAAAGAAGAGCGGCAAAAGAAAATATGAATGACATCAAGAGTCAAACTGTTGATAGTGATCCTCAGTCTTTGAAACCCTGAAACACTCTTTGAGCCTTATGAATCATTTTCTTTCATAGCCAAAAACCACAGCCTATGTTACGTGCTTGTAGAAGTCCTTTCTAATCAAGCAAGCAAGCAACCTAGAACAATAAACAATGCTCTCAACATGCAAAGAATGCTTTTTCATAAAATTCATGACATCAAGAACAAACTACTCATTATTATTCATGTTAATAAAAATAAGTGTTCAAAAAGAGACAAGTTTTTTTTTCAAATAAAACCTCGAGCTTTTTCTCGAGCCCTTCACTTTGAAAACCTATAAAAACAAAAGGTCATCTCGGGATGTATTTTCATCGAAGACCTCATTGCCAAACACAAGAACGAATAATCTCTTTTCCAAGAATGAAAATAACCAAGGAGTTGAAAGATTTCAAAAGCAAATTGTTTTAGACTCACATCGAAATAATTTTTGTTTTCAAAATGCAAGATCAAGATTTCAAGATTTATTCTAGACCCATATTCCTTCACCAAACTGAAAAGGAGAGAAATGAGAGATCGGTCTCTTAAAACCATTATTTGTCTAAGTCGCTAACAGAGCACACTTAGGGGCAATGACCAATACAAGGGGGCAACATTGTGTTTAGAAAAAAAAATTCTAGAAAAGGAGATGTTATTTTCCTTCAACAAGACAAGGGACATTTTGGTTTACAAAAGACATCTTGATCCTCTCAGCTAGTGACATCGAATGTTTTAGTAGTGAGACGAGGGGTAATGAATGATCCTCACAAATTATTTGACGAGTCAGAAAATCTTTAGCAAGCAAGTGGGTCACGATGGGCACCACAAAGGCTGAGTTGTGCAAACAAATCTGGAAAAAAACTTATATGGGCTAACTCGAGTGGGCTAGAAAGCCAAACGACAAAAATGACTCAAATCAGATAGCAAGATCTCACAAACCAAGCAACAAGAAGACTAAGAAGAAATGGGGGGCCTATATTTCAAATCAGGTAAAGATGCATGCATATCATCTAAACTTTGAGATATTGGACAATGAGTTTTGCAAATTTCTGACGAAATCCATCAAGTGAAGGCCAACTTGAAACGGCCAAGATTGAAATTGCTTTTGAAAATTTTTCACTTTTGACTTGGGCAGGCCGCCCATTAGAATTAGGCCACCTGAAAAATCTCTGTATTTTTCCACCACCTTTCATTTTCCATTCCCAAGGTAGTGCGTTTCTTACCCTACCTCCTTTTGAGTGCGCCTTCGAGCCCTCGACCATCAAAGGTAGTGCATTTCCTACCCTACCTCCTTTCGAGTGCGCCTTCGAGCCCTCGCCTTATTTCTTTTCGAGTGCGCCTTCGAGCCCTCGACCATCAAAGGTAGTGCATTTTATATCCTACCTCCTTTTGAGTGTGCCTTCGAGCCCTCCCCTCATTTCTTTTCGAGTGCGCCTTCGAGCCCTCAACCATCAAAGGTAGTGCATTTTCTATCATACCTCCTTTTGAGTGCGCCTTCGAGCCCTCACCTCATTTCTTTTCGAGTGCGCCTTCGAGCCCTCGACCATTCAAGGTAGTGCGTTTCCTAACCCTACCTCATTTTGAGTGCACCCTCGAGCCCTCATTTCCTTTCGAGCACGCCTCTGAGCCCTCATTTCCTTCGAGCTTCCATCTCTTGAATAGTGCGCCTTCGAGCCCTATCATGTCATCTTTTGAAAAATCCTCGTATTTTTCAAATCACTGGGCAGGTAACCCATTACAATGTGACTACTTTTGAAAAATCCTTGTATTTTTCCACTGGGCAGGTAACTCATTACAATGTGACCACTTTTGAAAAATCCTCGTATTTTTCCACTGGGCAGGTGACCCATTACAATGTGACCATCCTAAAAAATCCTCGTATTTTTCCACTGGGCAGGTCACCCATTACAATGTGACCAATCTGAAAAATCCTCGTATGTTTCAAGCATCGGGCAGGTGACCTATTACAATGTGACCACTTTTGAAAAATCCTCGTATGTTTCAAACATCGGGCAGGTGACCCATTACAATGTGACCAAGTATTTTTCCACTGGGCAGGTGACCCATTACAATGTGACCATCCTGAAAAATCCTCGTATTTTTCCACTGGGCAGGTCACCCATTACAATGTGACCATCCTGAAAAATCCTCGTATTTTTCCACTGGGCAGGTCACCCATTACAATGTGACCAATCTGAAAAAATCCTCGTATGTTTCAAACATCGGGCAGGTCGCCTGGAACAATTAGACCACTCGCGAAATTCTTCGCGTTCTTTTATCATCGGGCAGGTTGCCCAAAACAATTTGATCCATCTCAAAAAAAAAAAAAACAAAAACAAAAAAAATGGGCCGTCTTCCAAATGACTTGTTGTCTCTGTAAAAGTCATGTCAATCTATTGTTTTTGAAGTTTTCAGGACTCTCAGAAAAGCAAAAGTTCTTTTGTGTCTACTTTTTTTTTCTTTATAAATTTACCATGCAAAGCCAAAGGAAAATAAAATTTGCCAATGACTTTGTATCGTAAACATTATAAAGAGAGGGCAACTGTCATAACTCAATTTTTGAACAAATAATAAAATTAAATATAGTTGACATTGTGGTTAAGACAACACAAAATTCAAAGTTTGGGGATGTAATTATGAAATTTGAGAGTCAATTGATCAATAATTGAAGAATTAAAAGTTAAAGAGTTAATTAAGGACCAAATTGAACAATCCAGGAATTAAGGACCGTTTTGTAAACAGTGCTATACTTTAGGGATTTAGGTGAAATTAATTCAATGGCAAAATTAAAAGATTTTTTTTTATTATTTGGGATCCAATTGTTAAATTTCCAGAGGCAGGGGTCAAAGTGAAAATTCCCATTTCTGCCGAAACGGCACCGTTGCTGGGGAACAGTCGTGCGTTTTCTCCATCCCGATTCAACAGGGTAGCTGAAAATCTGCAACAAATCCGATCCAATCATGGACCACGTCTCTTGCCCACGATCTCGTTCGTGGAAAATAACAGTCCTGCAAAGGCAGGACTGGTTGGAGGCAAACTACTGGATCTCTATAAAAGGGGAGGAAAAACCAGAGCAAAAAAGAGAGTCAGAACCAGAGCAAAAACCCAGAGAAAGAAATAATACATAGAGAGAAGGAGAGGAAAGGAAACCAACATACACAGAGAATTTTCCCCGCCATTGCCTTCATCTCTGCAGACACCCCTGCACACAAAAAAGAAAACACCTCAAAACAAATTCCCAGCACGCCGGCCTCTTCATCATCTTCTCGGCTTCAAAAGCTGCTGAGAAAACAAAAGGAACACGCAGACAAGTGAACACAGAAGGAAGATAAAGGGAAGCAATAGGCGAGAATCCATCAGCGCTGCAAGCATCTTCGCCTCCTGAAGCAGGTACGCTCTTTCCTTTCTCCTTTCATTCTCTGCATATTGTGTTTGTAAACACTGTGCAAAGGTAATTTAATTACCTTCGCACAGTGCAGCACGCGTGAAGTTCACTTCACGCGTGCAGGACTTAGCCCAACCAGGTCACTGGCTTGGGCTAGTGACCGGGCTAGGCTGGCTGGGTCCAGCCCAGCCCATGTGGGCTGAGCTGGGCCCAGCCCCAAAAAATAAAAAAATAAAAAATAGAAAGATAAAAAAGATAAAAAAATAAAAAATAAAATGTGTATGCATGAATAAAAATAATATAAATTTATTTATTTATTCACTGACGCCAGAATCGGGAATAAAAATACCGGTTTAAATTTATATTATTTTTATTCATTGTGTTTTATTTTATTTAGGTAGAAAAATAAAAAATTGTGTATGCGTAAAAATAAATTTATTTTACTTTTTTTATTCACTGACATTAGAGTGAGGAATAAAAAATACTGATTTATATTTATTTTGTTTTTATAGCTACGTAATATTTACCAACGCCAGAGTTGGAAGTATCCGTAGTTAAATATTCACTGGCGCTAGAGTCAGGAATATTACACGCAAACCATCATAGCATAAACCAACAAAATGTTAGCAATTTATGACAAGACCAGCAATGCAGTCTGCCTCAGGCAGAACATTTAAGTGGTGATAATATCTTCCTTTTTACGTAACCAGTCCCGAACTATAGAATCTCTGTTGACCAGTTAGGGTTCCTAGTGACCATAATACTAGGTGGCGACTTCTTAAATAAAACTATTCACCATCAAAGAATAGGATGCCAGAAATCTGTTTTTTTTAAGAAATATTATTTTTAAAATAGGCTGTATTGTTGTCTTAACCACAATATCAATTATATTTAATTTTATTATTTATTTAAAAATTAGATTATGATAGTGTTGATAGGTTACCTTGAAAGGTTATTGTTTATATATATATATATATATATATATATTAAGTGGCTCTAGAAGATCCCAGCGTCTTCGAATTTTACTATATTCCTAGGGAGAGAAAGCTGGTACCTTTTTTCTACAGGAGAACAACTCTACAAAAGCCAAAAGTCAGGTATGAGTTAACATCATCTCATGACCCCCCAAGTTTTTTCAGAATTTTTATTTGAAAAAGCTGACATAAGTGTTTGATAGCTGAGGATCTGTTTGGTCTTGCTGAAAATCACAGCACATAAGCTGTTTTTTTCACTTCCAATATGATACAAGTATTTGATAAAATCAGGCGTTCTTCTTATTATTTTCGATTTTTCAAAGAATTTATAACTTGAAAACTTCAACTTTTAAAAGTAATACATTACTTGATTCTTTTAAAAGCAGGATATATTGGAGTGATTAGTGTGTATTTGGTATTTTAGTCCAACATGTTTTTTTTTTTAATTTCAAATTGTTTTTTGTTTGAAAAAAAAATCAAATTAATATTTTTGAAGTATTTTTCAATAATTTTGATATAGTAATATCAAAAATATAAAAAAATATCAATTTAATGTATTTTTATTTGAAAAGTACTTTTCAAAAACATTCTAATTAGGTAGCGTTTGTTTAGGAGATTGCATCTGCGTTTTGCTTAAAATGCAATGCAATCTGTTTGGTAAAGAAAAAAACATAGTTCACTGTTCATGGATCCCACAGTGTTTTTGCGTTTGAAACGCAGGGGGAAGGAAAGAAAGTTATTGCTGCTTCTTGCGCGGATAGTTCAGTGAACAGTGTAGCATGCTATTATACTGTTCACGTGAACAGTGGAGACGTTCTCCACTGTTCCGGCCGGACCGGGTCCGGTTCAAAGCTCAAAATGCATTGAACCGGGTCCGATCCAGTAAAATAAAAATTAAAAATTATTTTTTATTTTTTAATTGTGTTTTATTCGAAAAACTAGTGTTTAACATTATTCAATGACGTTACATAAATTAGACGGAGATCGCTTGATGATGTAGCATTTGAAGAATTTGATCGCAATCCCAATTTTATTCCAAATTATATTTTACCTAATGTTGTTACGCGCTTAAAAAACAAAAAAAAAACTGTAGTCCTTGTCGGATATATTTCATACGTGATTGAATTGTAGATAGTTTAATGGAATAATAAAAAATATTTTATATAAAGTATTATTTATTTCATGATGTAATAACAATAGTTAAATCTACAATATTTAAATTAAAAACCATCAACCACAATTTTAACCAAACATACATAAATACCAAATCAACCTCATTCAAAAGTACTTTTTATAAAACAATTTTTTTCAAATCACAACCACAAAAGCTACCACAATACCAAACAGATCAAACCGAGATGGGATGTTTTGATTAATTGAAAAAAATATGTTGGTTTTTTATTTGTTTTGGTTAATTTTAATATTTGTTATTTTTATCAACTCATATCCATGCTGATATATATATATATAAAATTATGTATATTTTTATTTGTTATTTTGTTTCTCAATAGCTTCTTTAGTATGAGATCCACTAGATATTTATTTCATGTTTTTAAATTTAGCAGCACATAAATAATAAAAATATCTAAATATTCATTTTTAGTATTTGTTTGTACAAAGAGCAACACATGTAATAACACCCTATACCTTATTACCAACAACGACAATAATATCGTATACCTTTTTACCGGCTCACTTTGGAAATGCCTTAAGAAAAGGCTTAGAAGATTCTGTTTTAATTAATTTTGTTAATTTCATAGTTAATATTAGATTTTATCTTAATTTTTTGGGTTTATATTATTTTCCTATTTGAATTAAAATTCTGATTATTCGTAACTTCTAAAGATTCGTTTAAGACATATTTAAGAGGTTGTAATTCTTATTTTGAGGATGGATTATCATAAGATAATTATTTCAATAATAAATTGTGCATTAGGTTTTTTTTTTGTGACCTTTTTACAAAAATCTTGTTTTTCTTTATTCTTTATTTCTATTTTTTAGGTTTAATTGTGATTGTTGATATCAAAACTTAACGATTCTTGATGATTTATTATTGTGTGATGTTGAAAAGCTATGGCTAGAAAAGATTGCAAAACAAGACATGTTTATAAACATAGTGTCTATGAACTAATGATTGAGGACTTACAAAAGCAAGTTGCAGAATTAATCAATTGATTGGAGGAGAGAGACCTAAAGGATTGTAAGAAGAATGATCATAAATTTATAGACAATTTTGTAAATCCTTTTTAGAGGGAATTGAAGCAGGGGAGGCAACCTTTTGAATGATATGAATTTTATAGAGACTAAGGATTTCAACTTAAAATTCTTAAGTTTACATGTACCTTTTAGGTTAAGGAATTCATTGATTATGTGTATGAAGTGCAGAGAATTTTTTAATACAAGGATGATTTGAAATAAATGAGGGTGAAACTGATCATTATTGGATTAAAGACAAGAGTTTTTTCTTGGTAGGAACAACTAAAAAATAATTCAGAGAGATAAGGAAAACAAAACATTAGTGATTGAGAAAAGATTAAGAAGAAAATGAAAGTTCACTTTCTTCCTTTAACTCCATATGTTGAGGCAAGGGGGAAAGTATGTTAACAAGTATACTAATGAGTTTTATCAACTAATGATTAGGAATGATATGTCATAAATGGAGGAGCAATTGGTGGCATGATACTTGAGTATGATACTTGAGTGGATGATGACATTCTATACATAACATGCTTTGATTATAATCATTATGAATTGTTTTTTAAACTTATAAGATACCTCCAGCCATGTAGACACAACAAACTAGGAGAACTAATAGAGGATTTTAGGTGGACTAAACAGGTTTTCTATAAATTAAAATACCAGGGGTACGCATACCAAAAAATAACGAATAACCAATCAATATAAATCTACTCCTCTTCAAACTATAAGTCGGAGTTCTAGTTCTAGTTTTATATTTTTGATGTTATTAATATATTGAACAGAGACATCGTTCATTTAAGTGCTATGAGTTAGATTCAAATAAGGTTAAGGGCAAGTTGAAGATAACTTTGAAAAATATATATGTAGTAGAGAATGAAAAATATAAACATTTATTTTGAAGGTCTTGTCGCACGTCATCCACGCGGTGTCTGCTTGGCGATTTTTTCATTTCATTGGTTTTGATTCGTTAGGAGTCGCCACCTAGTACTTAATTGAGGGCTACTAGGAAACCCGGGTGTACTGGTCTTATCAGAGATTCACGGGTAAGGGACTGGTTGTGGTTAGAAAAGGTATTAACACCCCTAACACACCCTACTTGAGATAAGCTGCTTCGTGGCTTTGATGTGTTAAAGAAGTTTTAAAAATTTTATCTTTTCATCGGATATTAAAAATACGACTTATGTATAAATTTATAATTCTTGACCGTGATCAAATCAAAATATTAAATTCTTCTTTATTCTTTGCAATTTTATCATAAATAAAAAAACATCCATAAAACAAATACAAATACAAACACACACATACACTTTTACTATATTTTTTTCTTTTTTTTCTTACACACTACAAATTATACAAAATTTAAAAACTAAACAAAAATTACATTAAACACTTTAAAAATTGCAAAACAGCCCCTAAAACTCCAGGAATTGCTGGGAAGGGTTCTGTGAAGCCTCAGGGACAGCAGGAACAGTGGCGGCGCGTCTTCTCCACGCGCCACCGCCACTGGCGGCGCATGGGTTCACACGCCGCAGCGAGAAATGCTGGAAAATGGGTGGGTCTGGCTCAACTTCTTCTCGTCTTCTCCTTCTTCTGATCTGGCGACTGTCGTTCGTGGCCACTGAAGCCGCAGTGGAGATGTGCTTGCTGGCAGTGTTGAGCCGGAGGAATGGACAGATCGGTGGGTATCGGTGGGTATCGGTGTGGCGGTGCTGAGGTTGTTGGCTCTGTGGGCGCTGTCGTGTGGGGGCTGCCGCTGGAGGGCAGATTTGCGGTGTGCAGAGGGCGACGGTGAATCTGTGGCAGTTGAAGACGGCGCTGCTGTGGCTGATGGAGTGGACGACGCTGATGGGATGAGGAGATGAAGGAAAAAGTCAGGGGGAAGGGAGGCAAATCTGTTCTGAGTTGTGGAGGAAAAGCTGGTGAGGTAAGGGGAGGAGATGCTCGGGCAGAGGGAGAAGGAAATGGCGTTGGGTGTTTTGTTGAGGTCTGCTGGTTAAAGGGGAGCTGCAACAAGGAAAGAAAAAGGGTGAGCTAGCTGAGAGGGAAAGTCTATTGGCTGAGGGGAGAAGGAAAGCTGGGTCTCGGTTTGTGAGGGAAGAGAGACCGAGGGGCGGTGGCTCTTGGACAAAGGAGAAGGGTTGCTAGGGTTAGGGTTTTTTTGTGTTTTTCTTTTAATGTGCAAAATTGCCCCCTTCTTTGTGTGTGTTGAAGGCTACTATTTATATGCAAAAATGTTGCTAGATTCCAAACTTGGTCCCTCAACTTCTTCTTTTTTGTAAATTTTGATTTTTCTTTTTTTTTTGTATTTTTTTTAAAACGAGCAATATCAACATCGATTCAATGAGGAAAATCAATGATTTTAAAAATAACACGTTAAAGGTCGAACGCGTTCCAAAGATCTTTGAAAATTTAAATTATTTTGAGACGATGTTGAAAATGCTAAAAACGATGCAAATATATTAAAAAAAACATATTTTTTTCATTGTTTTTCGCTATTTTTGGATTTTCTGAAACTTTTATCAAAAAGGTGAGTCAAAAATTGGGTAACAATAGATCTCATGGTGTATGTATAGCTCATTAGTTTTGTTCTGTTGTGAAGAAAATGGGTTGGAGTGTAACTTCATCTTCGTGATATTTCGAGTTGCATTGTGAATAGTATTCCACTCATTTCATCCAACTAAAAGATGGTGTTATGGTTGGCCAAAAAAGACTTTAACACATTTAAAAGTCTTGATGGAATATAGACTTGTTTAATTAAGCTTATTTATTAAGAAATAATTCCTTTAAGATTTTATATAAAAATCTATAGAATTGATGGTATTAGACCCAATCATCTCTTAGGTCCAACCAGTGTCAAACCCAGCGTGGAATCACGCGCTGTGTCTATTGGAGGAGAACCTGATGAATCTAAAACTCTTTTATCTCCTCTTCAATTTCTCATTGACGGTGCAACAAACAGACACTTGTAGAGGGAGTTCTGCTTTATTGAAGTTTTAGTCACAAGAATTCCTTGTCTACCCCATTTTCCAAAAATCATACCCGAGAGTGGAAGCATTTTCACCGCGACGTCGCTCACGTGCGACAAAATAGCAACTCCACTAGGGACCTTGTCAACTAAGCTTTGTTTTTTGTCTGATTATTGTGTTTTATTATTTGGTTTACGTGTTTACTATTAATATGCATTTCCTTTATTTATTCTTTAACGTTTTAAAATTCTGTACATATTTGTTCATATATTGTATAGAATTGATTCATGCATCATTCACTTTTTATGTGAGAGTTTATACAGCAAAACGTTCTTTTTTATTGACGCTAGAATGGTTAGGTTTTATCCGATAAGATAAAGATCTCCTTACTGAGGAGGACTTATCTTAAACTTTAGACAGACCAACAATTATAAAACACGATAACACCCTAGCATATATCAAACAATTAAACAATATAGCTTACCTCAGGTATGGCGTATTTGAGGTGCCAATACCTTCCCTTTACACAAATAGTCCTCGTACCCGATCTTTGAGACCAGTTAGGGTTTCTAGTGATCAAAATACTAGGTGACAACTCTCATTCCCTCATTTTACTAATAAAAGATGAGAATTCCTTGTCTACCTCACTTTATAGACGTCAAACCCGAGAGTGGAAGCATTTTTGTTGTGATGATTTTATTTTTTTAATATTGAGCTGATTGAGAATTTAGTTTTATAATTTTTTCTCTTTAAAACATTGTTGATTGCTTATAGTGTCTCTCCGCATGGTTTTTTGTTTTTTTGTTTTTTGATGATTTTCTCCGAAATTAACTTTTTCGATTTTATTTTTTAATATTGAGCTGGTTAAAAATTATAGTTACAATATGTAAGAAAAACACTGTAATCGCAAATTACTGTGAATTGCCATAGTGTTTTTTCCCACATGGTTTTTTTCCAGTTTCTTTTGTGTTTTTTTTTTTGTAATATTTTTTCCCAAAATTATCTTTGTCAATTTTTTTTAAATATTGTGTTGGTTAGAATTTAACTTTATAATAAAGCTTAATCATGTGGAGAAAGCATTGTAGCTTTCCTCATAAAACATTATAGATTACTAGAGTGTCTCTCAACATGGTTTTTTTTTTCTTATGATTTTTTCAAAATTATCTTTGTCAATTTTATTTTTTTAATATTGAGCTGGTTGAGAATTACAATTACAAGTCATTACAAGTAAGGCTAAATCATGTAGGGAAGCACTATAGCTTTCATCACAAAACATTGTGAATTGCTACAATGTTTCCAACAAGGTTTTTTTTCCCTGTTTTTTTTTTTGTTATTTTTTTTCTAAAATTGTATCTGTCGATTTTATTTTTTTAATATTTAGATTATTGTAAATTTAGCTTTGTAATTTTTTTCTTTAAAACACTGTGAATTGTTGCAGTGTTTTCCCATATGATTGTTTTATGATTTTTTCCAAAATTATCTTTGTCGATTTTTTTTTTGAATATTGAGTTGGTTAAGAATTATAATTACAATAAAGCTAAATCATATTGAGTTGGTTAACAATTACAAGTCATTACAAATAAGGCTAAATCATGTGGGGAGGCACTGTAGCTTTCATCACAAAACATTGTGAATTGCTACAATGTTTCCAACATGGTTTTTTTTCCCTGTTTTTTTTTGTTATTTTTTTTCTAAAATTGTATCTGTCGATTTTATTTTTTTAATATTGAGCTTATTGAGAATTTAGCTTTGTAATGTTTTTTCTTTAAAACACTGTGAATTGTTGCAGTGTTTTCCCATATGAGTTTTTTATGATTTTTTCTAAAATTATCTTTGTCGATTTTTTTTTTTGAATATCGAGTTGGTTAAGAATTAAAATTACAATAAAGCTAAATCATATGGGGAAAGTGTTGTAGCTTTTCTCACAAAACACTGTGAATTGCTACAATATTTCTCTAAATGGTTTTTTTTATGATTTTTTCTAAAATTATCTTTGCTACAAAGCACTGTAGTTTTTCTCACAAAACATTGTCAATTGCTACAACGTTTTTCCTCATGGGTTTTTTTTCCTTCCAAGATTATCTTTGTTGGTTTTTTTTTTAATATTAAGTTGGTAGAGAATTTAACTTTGTAATTGTTTTTCTTTTTATTAACAAAAAAGCTAAAAAATATGGCGAAAACAATCATTTTGTTCCGTCTCTAAGTTTTTGATCACCAACAAAACTTTTTTTCCCATCATGAAATATTAGCTTCATCATACCTTTAGTTTTTATTACTTATCTAGCGCTGGTTCACAATTATAACACTATCAAGTACATTTGTTTTATAAGCCCGCGGCAGCGCGCGGGCATGCCATCTCGTATATGATATATCATGTTCAGTGAATCGGAGGAGTTAGATTCAACTAATCAATAGGTCTTATCTATTGATTAGACAACTAACTAGTTGTGGTCTTGCGCTATGCTATGAGCTTGATTTTTTTCCTGCGACCCGAGTCATAGACCTAACTTGGTCAAATAAATTGGTTTTATTTTAATTAAAAAAAAAAAGACAATGACAACATATGGATCAAATCTAAAAAATAATGCTCACGATAACTTGAAAAAAAAAAAACATATTTTCTGGAAAAAAAAAGGATAAACAATGTAGCTCGATTCTTAACCCATTAAATACGGAAGGACGGAGTTGGTAAAAAATAGACCTAAAGTAATCGACCTAAGTCAACCTAAGTTAACATGACAAACCTATAACCCTAGTAATCTAGGTTGAGTCAACCTGGGTCATCCTGTCAAACTCACAATCTAGGTAATGAGATCGAGATAACCCTATAAAAAAAATGAAGAAAATCACAAAGCTATTTTTTTAAATAAAAAAAACAATGTCAACCCATGTTAACTTCTCAAAATCATGACTCGTGTTATTAGACCATAAGCACCCTATCTGAAAAAAGTATGAAACTTAATTCTCAATCAATTAAACATTGAAGGATGAAATTGAAAAGAAGAATATCAATTATACAAAAGGATTAAAAATAAAAAATAACAATTAAAAGAATAAGGATCAAAATTGAAATACAAAAAATTTTTTATAAGGGTGAAATTCAAAAGAAAAGGCAATTTAACAAAAAGAAAAAAAAACAATCAAAAGAATAAGAATTAAAATTGAAATGAGAAAAAACAACAAGTTTTTTATTGAGGGGTGAATTTGAAAATAAAAGGCAAATTAACAAAAGGCAAATAAAAAACAATTAAAAGAATGAAGATCAAATAAAAAAAACACAAATTAGGATTGAATGATGAAATTGATAAAAAAAAAAATCAAAGTTTTACAAAAAAGCCAAAAATCAAAATTAAAAATCAAAATAATAAGGATTGAAGTAGAAATCTCCATAAGTTAGAGGACAACACTAAAATTTTGCATGATCGGCACAAATTTCAAAGGGATGAAAGAAAGAGAAAAGGGGGAAAACGAAAGTGATGCTGGTGACGAACTGTGTCACCATCAACCACATATGATGCCTATAAAAAAAGAGGACATAGCATTGTTTTCAATGACACGGCGAAAATGGTATCTAGACTGTCGAGAAGCATTACACACGTTGTTCAAAAAGCATTGGTGCCTTCCACACCCACCAGCCACTTTTTATTTTTTATTAATTTTTATTTTTATGTAAGTATCAAATTGCCCCTTAGTTGACCAAACAATAACTAAATAAATTATTGTGAAAATATGAAAAAGCCCCTTGAGACAAGTTTTAATTTTTTTACTTCCAAGGGCATTTTGATCGTTCACTATGCCTTTTATTTTCTTATTATTTTCTATATTTATAAAAATATCAAATTTTTCCTAAGTTGAATGGTTAGTAACAAAAAAATCACTGTGAAAATTTAAAAAAAATCCTTTGACGTCAATTTTAAATTTTTTGCTTTTAAGGGTATTTTTATTGTTTCACTGTGCTTTTAAAATGAAAAAAAATGTATTCTCAATCAATTTAGTAATAACTACTGTGCCTTGTAAAAAGACATTAATGTCCCCAATAGTCAATTTAATATTTTTTTTGTTTGAAGGGCAAAAACATTGATATGCTATTTCAATTAATAGTGTAAATGGATATATATTTACGGTATTTTGGTTTTGTTAATGTTAAGAATTAAACCAAGCTATAATAGGATACAAGGAATTCAAGTCAATAAGTAAAATTAAAATGTAAACGAT